>ERZ779877.232-NODE-232-length-64591-cov-6.519617_pt1 | contig 64591 bp, 53 predicted proteins | sample MGYA00511556_ERZ779877 | MGnify/ENA primary metagenome ERZ779877 (study PRJEB29588, sample SAMEA2159338) | human gut metagenome | biome: human gut; feature: human-associated habitat; material: faeces | place: Denmark | collected 2008/2010 ... | reverse complement strand
AAATTATGTTTTATAATTATGTCAGTAAAAAACGGCCGTATCCTTGCGGAAACGACCGTGAGTTTTAAAAAAATCCGTTAGTCAAATTGACAGAAAACCTTATAAAATAAGATTTGAGTTCCGTAAGGTTCAGACATCCTCCGTCCCGGTATGCCGGAATCCCCGCCAAGGGTCACATAGGTCCGTCTTCCCCTCCCCGAGCCTACTCTGTTACTTAATTAGTGTTGAATTCAGCAAGTAAGTAACTAACGGATTATTTTCCATCAATGTTTTCAAGATAGCCCGCAAACTCCCTTTCCAGGGCATCTGCCTCCGCCTGAAGATTCTTCATCTCCTCCTCGACATTCAGCTTCTTCATACAGATATTCAGTGCCACGAAAATGAGGACATCAACGGTGTCGCTCTGCTGAAACTGTGCGGAACACTGTTCCACCATCCTGTTCAACGTATCAGCGGCGATGCGTACAAACCGCTCCTGTCTCTCGGAAGATGTTTGCAGACCGAACTGTTTGCCAAGAATAGTCACATTTATCTTTCTTGTCATTTCCATGCCCGTCAACCCTCCATCAGTCTGATGCACCGGTCAATCTCCTTGATGAGACCGTCAATTTTCCTCTTCGACTCTGAATTGTCTGTTTGCGTCCCCACGAGCGCAGCCGTGAGATTCAGCCTATCAATTTTCTTTTCTAACTCAGCAATCTGTTTCCCGTAGGCATCACACTGTGCCGCAAGCCTGCCGTTTTCCTTTTCCAGACGGACACGCTCCGACTCTTCCCGCTCGTATGCGGAAATCAGCCTTATGAACTGCTGTCTGATGTTGTCAAGCATAACGTCACTTTGCATTACCCACTCTGCAAATATATGAAGAATATGGCAAATCTCAAAGAAAATTCCTACCTTTGACAAATTTGAATACGATATGCACGATATTGTCCTGAAAAATATAGCCGTCGACGGCGTCCTGTCGGACATCTGCATCGACGGAGACATCATCTCAAAGATAACGGCCGCCGGAACGGAAGAGTGCACGGAGGCGAAAGAAGTCATGGACTGCACGGGAAAGGCCGCGATGCCAGGATTCATCAATATGCACACGCATGCCGCGATGTCGCTGCTTCGTGGAGTCGGAGAGGATATGGCATTCCACGACTGGCTCGCTAAGGTCTGGGAAATTGAGGCAAACCTCGACGAGGAATTCGTCTATTGGGGCACGAAGGTAGCCTGCCTCGAAATGATAAAGACAGGGACGACGACGTTCAACGACCACTATTGGTTCCCGCTAATCGGGCACAAGGCAGCCGTAGAGATGGGGATACGTCCGGTCTCTTCATACGTTGTCATAAACAAGATGACGGACGCCGAGAACGAAATTGAGAAGATACGTTGCTGGAAGATGTATGAGGCGTCGAAGCAATGGGGCGACAAAAATCTGAGATTTTCGATGGCGTTCCACGCTCCATATTCGGTGAGCGAGCCGATGATGGTCTGGGCTGCGGAATTCGCGAGGGCACATGGTCTGCCGCTGCACATCCACCTTTCCGAGACGCGCAAAGAAGTGGAAGACAGCAAGGAGGCGCACGGAGGGCTTACTCCGGTGGAATATCTTGACAGAATCGGAGTGCTCGGACCCAACCTCATCGCGGCGCACACCCTCTGGCTGAGCGACAATGACGTAGAGTTGCTGGGAAAGCATCACGTCACCTGCGTACACAACATCAACTCAAACCTCAAGCTCAGTTCAGGATATCATTTTTTGTACAAGGAACTTATCGAGGCCGGATGCAAAGTATGCATAGGCACTGACGGATGCGCGTCATCGAACAATCTCGACATCCTCGAAGCGATGAAGACTTCCGCCATGATGCAGAAAGGCTGGAGAGGAGACCCTACAGTCTGCCCTCTGAACGAGATTGTGGAGATGGCCACCATAAACGGGGCCAATGCGCTGGGACTCAATACCGGGCTATTGCAGGAAGGCCGGATCGCCGACATCCAGATTGTCGACACGGACAACTACAACTTCCTTTCTCCGGGCACGTTCCTTGCAAACTACGTCTATTCGGCACACAGCGACTGCATTGACTCACTCATCTGCAACGGACGCTTCGTGATGAAAAACAGGAAAGTTGAAGGTGAGCGGGAAATTCTCGAGGGTGCAGGAAAAGTGCTGTCACAGATAAGACTAAGAAAATAGGCACGCCGGAGAGTTTCCGGGGTGAAATAATAACCACATAATAACAGATTATCATTATGGACGAAAGGATAGAAAGAATCAACGGTGCCGCCGAGTACATCGGCGCAAGACTCGGTGGGCGAAGGCCGGCCGTGGGAATAGTGCTCGGCAGCGGGCTTGGAAAACTTGCAGACAAGATTGAGAACCCTATTGTCATCCCGTATAGAGAAATTCCGGGATTTCCGGTGTCTACGGCAATCGGTCACAAGGGAAATTTCATTGCGGGAGAACTCGGAGGCAAGTTCATCGTTGCCATGCAGGGGCGTTTCCACTACTATGAAGGCTACCCTATGGAACTTGTCACTCTCCCTATACGTATGATGAAAGTGCTTGGAATACAATATCTTTTCGTTTCCAATGCGGCTGGAGGAGTGAACTACGGATTCAAGGTCGGTGACCTCATGATCATCCGCGACCACATTAACCTTCTTCCGAATCCGCTCATCGGGAAAAATCTTGACGATTTCGGCCCGAGATTTCCGGACATGACGAGGCCATACGACCCTGAGCTCATCAAGAAAGCGGAGATTATCGCGGCGGAACTGCACATAGACCTCAAGAAAGGAGTTTATGTCGGAGGCACGGGCCCGTCTTACGAGACGCCGGCGGAATACAAATATTTCAGGCTCATCGGAGGCGACGCAGTGGGGATGTCGACGATTCCGGAGGTGATTGTGGCAAGGCACAGCTCAATTCCTGTATTCGGAATGTCGGTGATTACCAATGAGGCACATGATGACTACGCGGAGGATTATGTAAATGACGGAGACGATGTTGTCCGCGCCGCCGACGCTGCTGCGGAGAGAATGAGTCTTTTGTTTGAAAGACTCATACAATCATTATGAGTCCCCTTTCCCTCTATTGTCTGGAATAGTTTATGGGACTGCAGGAAAAGAACCGGAACAAATTTATGAACGACTTGCGTGGAGAAAGGTTAAAAGGTTTATTTCTATATGGATAAGAGATATGAAGAAATTGTTCTGGCGGCGGGCGTGCTGAAGGAACGGATTGGAGAGTTGCGCCCAGATGTTGGAATAGTATTAGGAAGCGGACTGGGAAAATTGGCTGACAAGATTGAGAATGCGGTTATAGTTTCCTACAAGGATATTCCCGGAATGCCCGCAGCTACGGCGTTAGGTCATAAGGGGAACTTCATCGTCGGAAAGCTCGGAGGCAAGACGGTCATCGCCATGCAGGGACGCTACCACTGCTACGAGGGTTATCCTATGCAGGAAGTAGTGTTGCCGATACGCATAATGAAAGTGCTCGGCATCAGCACACTGCTCGTATCAAATGCTGCCGGAGGAGTCAACTTCGACTATCACATCGGCGACCTGATGATCATCCGTGACCATATCAACCTTCTTCCGAATCCGCTCATTGGAGCGAACTTCGACGACTTCGGTCCGCGTTTTCCGGATATGACGAGGCCATACGATCCCGTGCTAATCCGCAAGGCGGAGGCAATCGCGGCATCCGAGGGAATTGACGTTAAAAAAGGTGTATATCTTGCATGCACCGGCCCGACTTACGAGACACCGGCGGAGTATAATTTCTTTAGGAACATAGGCGCCGATGCCGTGGGAATGTCCACGACTCCGGAAGTCATCGCGGCACGTCACTGCGGACTTGCCGTCTTCGGAATTTCAGTGATTACCGACGAAGCACACAGCAACCCTGACGACTATGTCACGGACGAGAACGCGATTATAGTCGCGGCGGACGCAGCGGCCGACAGGATGACAGCCATATTCACAAAGCTGATTGAAACATTATAGAATGCAGAAGAGTCTGGGGCAAGACCGGACTCTTTTTGTATAAGAGGTGTCTGGTTTTACTGGCAAATACGAACGTGAACTTGAAACAAATCCTGAAAGACTGGATGCTGCTGATTGCAATGGCGTCAGGTGTCGCAGCCTATCTCATCTACCATAGGGATGAAAAAGATGATGCAGGTTATTTTTTTGAAGGTTTCTAAAAAGTGCATCACTCGCCGAAAAGGCGGCACATGTCATTGCGTAGGAACGGGCCAACTTGTTTCTCTGGAACAAATTTCCATGTGCCCGTTACTGAAGTGTCACCAAGTTCCTCGGAAGTAAGAACGGGATGGGACTGCAGATAGGAGTAGAGGATGTTGCGGTACTCCGGAAGGCGGGCAACGATGCGTGAGTCAATGTCTGACGTGTCTATACCGATTGCGTGGAGAAGCCCACCTCCACCGCAGGCACGGTAGGAAGTCATCGCCACGTTATACTCGCGTGCAAAGTCAAACACCGCCCCGTCTGCCATAGAGGAAATGCTTATGCGCTCACCTGAAGGCTTCGTCACATCAACAGTGTAGTTGATTCCGGCAGCGGAGTCGAAATTGTAAGAACGGTTTTGGAATGACCAACTTTGCCTTGATGTGCGAGGATCGGGTTGGTTTACAATCTTCAGCAATGCCGGTGAAGCGTCCGATATGGGTCTTGAGAGCTGCGCCGGAGTGAGAGTGTTAATCCACTGAGCGTATGAGACCTCGAGATAGTCCTTGATTTCGCGCCCGGACATTTTCACGACAAACATCTGGTTCTCATAAGGATAGATTGTGAAGAGATCGTTATAAATGATTGCTCCAGGCTTCACTATACCATTGAATGTGAGCGGAGCGGCAAACGAGAGGTCAACTCCTGGCTGAGAAAGTCCGAGACGGTGGACGAGCGCGAGATAGTCCGACATCCCCACATAGCCGTCGCTGGTGCGGAGTTCTGTCTTGAGCTCTCCGACCCTCTGCAAGGTGAACTCCTTGACCGCCAGATAGTCTTCGTGGAACTCGGCCTCCATCTTCTCGTCCACTGGCTCGGCCTTGACTGGAATGAGGTCCGTGGAGACTGTCTTTGAGACCACCTTGCCGTCTCTGACTTCAACTACGATATGCCCGTGACCGATGTTATGGCAGTGGCTTCCAGAGTTGATGAATCCGAAGGTGCTGTCCACATTCACCGTGACAAACGGCCTATGATCGTGGGCGCAAAGCAGGAAATCCACACCTTTGAGAGTCTTGAAAAGGTCAAGTCCCTCGGCCTCAAGAACGGAACCGTCGCCTTTGCCGGTGGCCGTGTGAGTGGCAACAATGACAATGTCAGGACTATGCTTCGCCCGCACCTCGTCAACCTTTGCCTGCATCATAGAGACAATAGGCTCAAAGCGCATTCCACTCCAAAGTTCGGGTGTAAGCCAGGCTGCGATATTGGCGTTCTCCGCTCCTATCACCGCAATTTTCAACCCCTTGCGACTGAGTATCACATAATCCTGAAAATAAGACTTTCCAGTGTCTTCGCGCACCGCATTCGCTGCCAACCAAGGGGTTTTCATCTGACGACGCACGCGATCATAGACACGATGCCCCGTCTCAATGTCGTGGTTTCCGACGCAGACGGCATCATATTTCATATAGTCCACCATACGGGCACAGAGATGCGGTGTGACGGTATCCACATAATTGAAATAATATGCGGCATTGTCGCCCTGAAGGCAGTCTCCCCCGTCAATCAGAATTACAGATTCCGCTCCGTTCACTGCCCTGACGCTATCCACATAGCGGCCCACGGCCATCAGTGACGGCCTCACCCGGGAGCTCGTATAAGTGGAGTCGAACCAGGTTCCGTGCACGTCGTTGGTGCAGAAAAGGTCAAATTCATAAATCCCGTCTTTCGGACCGCAGGAAACGGCGAGCAGCGCAGAAAACAGTGCCGCAAGAATTGTTATTTTTCTCATATATCCCACCCGTTTTTAATAAATATTTACGAATAAATTGTTTTTCGATGCCTCAGAATCCCGTTGGCAAAAAAGCGAACACCTGATTCATTTCTTTGCCCGAACAGCCTCCATCAACTCGTTAAGATTGAAAAGCAGCGAAACCATCTGATTGGTTCCGGAGTACTGACGAGAGTGAAAATGGAAAAAGAGCGAAGCGCGAAGATGGACCCCGGCGCAGATTTTCGGAGCATAATAGATTTCCAGACGGTCGTAGAGTCCTCCCTGAATCTGGGAAGTCTTCCCGTCCGCAACATCTTTCCAAGCATCCCATCTCGGATCCACCAGTTCATAGAACGGGTCGCCAAGATAGAAATTCCCGTCATAAGGCACCCCGGCGGCATCGATGTGATGGCGATAAGGCAGCAAATTGCGTCCGATTACAAAACGATTGCGAATACCCGCTCCCCAATGCTGGACCGTGGCAACGAGTTCTCCCGCATACGGAGCAATGCTGTGACCGATGTTGGCACGGTCGCGTTGCAGAGCCTGAATCCATCCTCCACGCAGCGAAAGCTCTTGAAGTCCCGTGAAAGGAGCAAGGTCAAAATGCACATAAGGCTCAGCCAAGATATTGTCATTCACCTGTTTAACCACATCGGAGCAGGCGTAATGAAGCATATAGACATCATAACCTATTTTGAGCCATTTCAGCGGAGTCACTCTCCCGGAAGCAAAGACCATAAATTCCTCTCTGCGCAGTCCGTTTGCCATTCCAATCCAGTCACAGCCGAGTTCGAAATAGGATTTCGGCCTTTCCCAACTGAGAATCAGCCCTTCGAAGCGGTTGTCATAAAACTTGTGCCAGTCTGAAAAGAAAAGACTCGACCACTCCCCTTTCGAGAAACTGCGCGGAAGAAGTCCTGCCGAGAGTTTAAACTCAGTCTGGGAAAATTTCATCCCCAGTTGATACCAAAACATTAAGTTACAGCGGATTTCCTTGTCAGAAGTTCCAAACTGCGAGAGCGCGTCCACCCCCGCCATCAATTGATGCGTCGTGTTGTCCAAGCTTGCCTTGAAACCCAAAGACGGGGCAAGTCGGGCTCCGAAAAGTGTCTGCGAATTCTGAAAACCGCTGCGGTCATACTCCCTGTTGTCGAAACGAAAATCGAAATCAAGGTCATAGGCGAAGCGAATCTGCGCGGACGAATTCAGCGCAAATGCGGTCAGAAGAGTCAAAAACGAAAGAATTTTCTTTACCATATTATATATATTGCCATTCGTCATTATGTTTATTCCATTCGCCGTCATAAAAATTCATTCTCCCCCACGATTTCGCAAATTTAGCGTTTTTTAGCCGGATTTTGCTAATTTTGTAGGATATGTCGATGAGCATTACTCATAAAACAAAGAATGAATCAGATTATTTGCGGGGATGGAGTTATATGAGTACATAGCTGATACTGAAATAGATAAACAAAGAAACTGAAAGATATCGGATATGATGAAACTGACGACTCCCGTTGAATTTCCGAAAGCCGGGGTGGGTATCTCTTATGGAGACAGGATTATGGTTTTGGGCAGCTGCTTTGCGGACAATGTCGGTAAAAGGCTGAAGGACAGAGGGTTTGAACTTTACCTGAATCCTTTCGGGACACTCTACAACCCCGCTTCGATTGAGGGAAGCATCGCAAGACTCGACAGCGGGGAACATTTTGTGGAGAGCGACTGCGTGCAGATTGGCAGCGGAAGCACGAAATGGGGATCGTTCCACCATCACACCCTGATGGCACGGGAGACGCCCGAGGAGTTTCTTGCAAATGCAAACGAGTCTTTGGACAGGGCGGCGGAGTTTTGGCAAACTTGCAACAAGGTCATAGTGACTTTCGGTACAAGCTGGTGTTTCAGACATATAGGATTCGGTGGGAAAGTCTCTCTGATTGTTTCAAATTGCCTTAAAAGGGATGCCGGGGAGTTCAGAAGGGAGTTTATTCCGGCGGAAATCACTGCGGAAATCGTGCGCAGGATGGTGGAGGAGCATCCAGACAAAGACTTCATTTTCACCGTGAGTCCAATCCGGCATTTCAAGGACGGGGCACACGGCAATCAACTCAGCAAAGCGAGCCTTCTGATTGGCCTGGACGAGGCATTGAAGGCGGTCTCCGGACAGCCGAAAGCTGGACAAACCGACTCCGCAAAAGTCCTACAAGATTGCGAAAAACCTCGCTACGATTATTTCCCTGCCTATGAGATTATGCTCGATGAACTCAGAGACTACCGCTTCTATGCCGAGGATATGATACACCCTTCAGAGCAGGCGGTAAACTATATTTTCGAAAGATTCATTGATTGGGCGCTGCCAGAAGCCGAAAAAGACGAGTTCCTTCGCAGAGAAAAGGTCTTTCGCCAGTCCCAACACATCCAACGCTGAGCCAGAAGTTTGCTGATTGCCTTTAATTGACCCCTCCCGTCCCCTCGAAGGGGAAGTGGTGCTTCGCGAGACTCTATCCCACTGGCCTTCGATCAGCGTTCAATAGTATCGTCTCTAACTGCGAACTTGCCGCCGGAGTCGCGCCACTGCTTGGGTGAACAGCCGACGATTTTCTGGAACTGGCGATGGAAATTGGAACGGTCACTGAAGCCGCAACGCTCGCCTATCGCATTGATTGATATGCTTTTGTTGGCAAGAAGCATTGCCTTTGCATCGTTGATTCGCAAATTTGTCCTCCAGGTTCTGAAATCCTGTCCTTTGTCTGAAAAATAGGTCTGGAGAAGTTCCTTGCTGGTCTTGAGTTCAGCTGCAATCTCGTCTCTGGTCTTGTCGGATTCCCTATATTTACCGGCCTCAACCCACTGGGCGATAGCCACATCCAAAGCTTTCAGATCCTTGTCCGTATAAATCAAATCACTTCCCTCCAATACCGAATTGTTTTTGCCGCGACCACTAGTTTTGCGTTTACGAACCGTTGCCCGTCCCTCGCCCGAAAGTGCCTTGTAGGCGAATGCGTCGAGTAGAAGTTTGTGCGAACCGAGGAAAGAGATGAAGTTGGTGGAGAAATAGAGCATAAACAGCGCATAGAAAAGGACATATACCTTCATCAGCGTGCGCGGAAGAAGCAGATAGACAAGAACAAACATCTGCGTCAACATCATAATGATGTAGCAAAACCTTATCCATTTGATTTTGTGTTCCTCGTCCTCGTCGTAGTAGATTTCAAGATTGCGAAGGGCCCGTTTGTAACTATTGTTAAAGGCGATGATGTGAGATATACATTGGGCGACAAAAAGCACTATACTGCTGGCATACACTGTGATACGCACCCATTTCACCGGATAGTCATAATAATAGACCAGTCCCATAGACCAAATTGCCACAATCATCAGATTCAGCCAATAGCGGTCGCCGCCGGAAGGGTTGGGGTCCATAAGGTTCAACAGCGAAAAAGAGAGAATCACCGACGAAAGTGCGGTCACGACAAACATCATCATCGCCGGGTAGAAGTCGTTCCATTCGTAATCAATGCGGGTCATCGTATAGATGAATATGAGACCGGCAAGCGCGAAACTGCCAGCTATTGCGTTCTTCGTGTGTCCAAGACGACGCGCATACGGCGACGAAGGTACCTTTATGAAAAACAGCAGCAGAGCGAGGGTTATCGCAACGACCGCCGTGAAGAAAAAGGAAGTCTGTATATCCATATATATTCGTGCAAATCCGACCCGTTTGGGCATATCCGTGCAAAATTACGGAAAATTTCGCTAATTTTGCAATTCTTCATGGCTTATGGCACATTTTGAGCCAAATTGCCGATGAATGGATGCATAAAGAAAAAATAAAAAGATATGTTCGAAAATTTGTCAGACAAACTTGAGAGGTCGTTTAAAATCCTCAAGGGAGAAGGTAAAATCACCGAAATCAATATTGCTGAGGCGCTTAAGGAAATCAGACGCGCACTGCTCGACGCCGACGTAAGCTACAAGACAGCCAAAGAGTTCTGCGACAATGTGAAAGCCAAGGCTATAGGCCAGAATGTGCTCACGGCAGTGAAGCCACAGCAGATGATTGTGAAGATTGTCCACGACGAACTCGCACTGTTGATGGGAAGCGAAAGCAGCGACATCAATCTCAAGGGTGCCCCTGCAGTGGTGCTTGTTGCGGGTCTGAACGGTTCCGGTAAGACAACTTTCTGCGGCAAATTGGCGCTGAACATCAAGAGCAAGCGAGGAATGAAGGTTATGCTCGCCGCCTGCGACACCTTCCGTCCTGCAGCAATCAATCAGTTGAAAGTTCTCGGAGAACAGGTCGGAGTGCCGGTTTATTCGGAGGACGGAGTGCAGGACCCGATTGCCATTGCAAAAAATGCAATAGCGAAAGCTAAGAGCGAAGGCTATTCTGTCGTAATCGTCGATACAGCCGGACGACTTTCGGTCGACGAGGAACTGATGAACGAAATTTCTGCACTGCACGATGCCATCAAGCCTTCGGAAACTCTCTTCGTTGTCGATTCGATGACAGGACAGGACGCGGTTGCAACAGCCAAGGCATTCAACGACAGACTCGATTTTGACGGAGTGGTTCTCACCAAACTCGACGGTGATACAAGAGGTGGTGCAGCGCTTTCAATCCGCACTGTGGTCGGCAAACCAATCAAATTTGTCAGCACGGGCGAGAAGATGGAGGCTATCGACCAGTTCCACCCTGAGCGTATCGCAGACCGTATTCTCGGAATGGGTGACGTGGTCTCCCTCGTAGAGAAGGCCCAGGAGCAGTTTGACGAAAAACAGGCACGCGAGCTGAAGAAGAAACTTGCCAAGGACCAGTTCACCCTCCAGGATTTCTACAACCAGATTCAACAGATTAAGAAGATGGGTAACATCAAGGACCTTGCAGGTATGCTCCCGGGTATGGACAAGGCTCTGAAGGATGTGGATATTGACAACAAAACCGCATTCAAAGCTACCGAGGCCATCATTCTTTCGATGACACCTTATGAGCGCGAGCATCCCGAGTGCTTCAACGGCAGCCGAAAAAAACGCGTCGCAGATGGCAGCGGCACCTCAATCCAGGAGGTAAACAAGCTTCTCAAACAGTTCGAGGGCACACGCAAGATGATGAAGATGGCGATGGGTGCCGGCGGAAAAATGAATATGATGCGCAATATGATCAGGCACAAGTAGAAGGCTTTCAGCCTTCTGGCTTCCTAACCCCCGCAGACTGACGTCTGCGACCCCTATTAGGGGAATCTCGCGCCTCCGGCGCGGTCCCTTCGGGACTTGGGGATCAGTCTCTTTGCGTTGAATTCGGTCTCAATATTTTATCCTCAGCCCGAAAGAGAACATCCGCCCGAAGCCCCAGTAGCCCCGGAATGTCTCAAGATCGTGGTCCGAACCGTCTTTGCCACGCTCTATATAGTTTGTGTTCAAGAGGTTGTCTGCTCGAAGAAAAAGCCTTAGGCTCAAATGGCGTACACTATGCTCCAAATTTCCGGCCACCGCATCTAAGGAATGGCTGCGTGCTGCTCCCTGCAAACGGAAGTCTTGTCCCCACGAGATGTCGGCGCCGAGCAGATGATAGCCGGGAATGCGGTAGGATCTCTGACGATCATTCTCATCAGTCCTTGTGAGCGGGTCGAAATCGGCATACATCCGGTCGTTAAACTGCCAGCTGCCTCCCAATGCGAAGCCCAATGGAAAAACGAACTTGAGCGAAGCCCCCAATTGTGTCTGAGGCGCATCTGCCACCGGGAGACCGTCGCAATAGACATTCACACGGCCCACTTCCACTCCGGAATAGTCATCGTAGATGACAGCCCGCACATCATTCTTCCAACGCCAATCCCCCAAAGAAGCGAAAGCATTGAATTCCAACCACTTCCCCACTCTTTGAAAAAGGCTCGCCTCAATTCCGCAGTGAAGGGCATCAAGACCTGTGACCATATATCGCGATTCATCCGCATCCAACTGACGATATTTCCCCGACATCAAGCTTCGGTTTTTCCAAAGCGCAGCATAAGTCCCCAGTTCCATATTTCCGCTTCCCCAAACGAATCTCCAGCCCATTTCCCCAAGAAGGTTCCGTTCATTTTTCACTCCTCGGGTAATTTCATTGTTACCTGATGCGAACCAGACATTGCTGTATGGCAGCCGGCTGTACCAACCGCCATTGAGATAGAGACTGTGTCCGCGACCTGCCCTGAAAAGCACTCCCCCTTTCAGGCTCGCTCCCACTCCCCGTGCAATGTCGCTGTCCACCGCATCACCGACATAATTGTATTTGTCCCAACGCTGATTTGAACTGCCGAAAACGGAAGCCCCCAAATCGACATTCCACCTTGAAGATTCGTAAGAAACTGTAGCATAGACTGTTCCGTGCCAAATCCTTTTCCCGTTCTCAGTCCGCACATAATCCCCCACTTTTTTGATTGCATCCCTTCCGGAAAGGCCCGCAAGCGATTTGTGCTCATAATCCTCAAACCACCAGTCTGCGCCCAAAAGGTCGGTGATGCGCTCCCTTTCCCAAGTGCGATAGAGTTGTGCGTTCACCCCAGCACCGATTTTCCAGCCGCGCCCGAGGATATATTCCGCACTTGCAATCGCCCCTGCCTGTGTGTGCCCCGCCATATATTCACTTAGAATATTGTTCGCAGAGCCGTCGGCATTACGATTTGCAGCGATTGCCGCATCCCAATCGATATGTCCGTCAGCAGTCAAGAAGGAAGAAATGCCCTTCCCCTTGGTTTCCGACCATCTTCCCCCGCCATCTCCGATTGCAAAATAGACGGAGTTTTTCATCGACAGGCGCTCTGCATTCCAAATGTGCTGGAGAGTAAAATAGGGCTTGAAATAATTGTTCTTGCTGAGATTGAATGGCTTACCGTCTCTATAACCCCAGTTCTTGCTGTATCCGCGTCCATATTTCTCAATTTCCGCAGCACTGAGCCGGGAGGATCGTTGTTCGTGACGTTCGGGAGAGCCAAGAGAAGTGAAGATCAGGCGGTGCTGCGACCCGAAGGATTTTGCAAGATTGAACATATATGCGTAAGAGCTGACGGATGTGGATTCGACGGGGCCGGGACCTCCGACATAAGATGCCATCAGATTAAGAGACCAACCGTGAGGGAGACTGCCACTGGAAATTTTGAAATAGCCTTTGAATGGTCCGGCGCCGATGGAGTGGTGGGATTTCGCAGAGCCGTATCTGTCTTGTGATGGAATATCGTTTCCGTAAACCGCTGCATAAGAGCCGATTTCAACAGAAAACTCATCCGAAGGCGATTCTGTGATTATGTTCACCGAGCCTCCGACAGAGCCGTCCGAAAGCATAGACGCGCCCACGCCTTTCTGCACCTGTACGGCCCAGGTGGCATCCGCAAGACCCATCCAATTGTTCCAATACATCCCTCCGCTCACGAGTCCGCTGATGGGGATTCCATTGAGAAGAACTGAAATATTCTCCTGCCCGAAGCCCCTTATATTGAGTTTAGCATCGCCGTAACTGCCTGATTCAGAGGTAGCGTAAATGCTCGGAAGCCCACGCAGCATTTCGGGATAGGTCCTTGACGCTCCCCTTTCACGAAGCTCTGTTTCACTCACCGTTGCAAGTCGCAATGCGCTGCGGTTTTGATTGACGAAATGTGCCCTGACGGTGGATTCCCGAAGACTCAATGTGTCGGAGAGTGTTTCTAAGCCGTTCCCGGCAAAATTGCGGACATCAACGGCAAACACATTCTGTGCCGCCAGAAGAATTGTGATGCCCAAGAGTGCGAAGTTTTTCTTCATAAAAAAACCTTAAATTGTTACTCAAGGCATACAATTCAAGGCTTCAAACGCCGTCTCTGTGCACACGAATGCACAAATCCGGCCGTCATCTTCTTCCATCCAGACTTACCCAAGTGGAGCCAATCCCACAGACCTCGCATCAATGTCCGTAAAATAAAGCCACCGCCTCCGGGAATACTGTCGGTGCCGTAGTTCCAACGGCTCCTGCCTTTCGGCTCGCGGACTGTCACCGCCGATCGGGATTCTCACCCTGCCCTGAAGTAATGCGGGCGCAAAGGTAATCCTTTCCATCGGCTCCGGCAAATTTATTTTTTGAAAAAGTAAAAATTAAAGATTGCCAAGACAATATCAAGACTCGGATTATATTATGATGCAACGTATCGCAGTGACGGTGCTACGAAGAGAGGCTCCGGGCGTTTATCACCCCTGTGGGGTTGGGGCAAGTAGGATGAGGTGAGCTTTTCTTTAATAAATTCCGGTGCTCATTTAACAAGAGCCTTGGTGTTGAGAATCAACGATTTGGCTTTGACGATTGTCAAATCCTTTGTCAAAATCTCGCTTTATTCAACACTATTTTTTACAAGCGTATTTAGTTGCGGCTCTGACGCCTGTTGAGATGACGCGTCCCTGCTCAATGAGAGTCTTCAATTGCTCGCGAATCTTGTAGCGTGAGATTTCTGAACCAATCCTATTGGAGATTTCTGATATAGAACTATCTGGATATACTTTCAGGTCCTCATAGAGGAGTTCGCGCAGGCGATGCGGCTCTATTGTCTTGAGGCTGGGGGACTTGCTGAAGTTTGCAGAGCGTATGATTTCCGGATTGACAAAGTACTCCGTGCCTCTGGTCTTTCCTTGCGACAATATAATTCCATTATCGACAAGTCTATCCAGCCATCCCCTGGTGGGATTCGCGCCTTTAAGATCGAGAAGTTTGCTGAACTGCAATGCCGAGAGAGACTGATTCTGGGCTATCAGGCCGAAGGCAATCTTCTCTTTGCGGGTAAGGCTGTATTGTTCAGATACGGTCTTAATGAGACGGACAATTTCGGGCTTTACTATCAGTTTACTTACGGTCACAACTACGCGGTCATCTCTTTCCTCGGGAACGGGTGCAGGTTTTCCATTGGCAAGCAGGTCTTCATATACGACATCGTAGCCGGAACCTTCCTTCTCCATCAAGAGTAGGTCGTAAGCGACCTTGCAGAGATGCTCGTTTCTGCGTCTGGACTCGTGCAGGATGTTTTTCGGCGTCACACCCACCGGGAATCCGCCTGGGTTATGAATCTCCATATGGTCAGGATAGAGATTGATGAAGATATCTCCTGCCGTCGTGTAAGGACGGTGCACGATGGCGTTGGTGACAAGTTCCCTCACTGTGCGCTCGCCGTAGTTTGGTATGAAGTCGCGGAATATGCCGTCCGATACCTCTATGCCTTCCTTCCAGTCCGGGATGTCGCTCCAGACTCTTTCGATAAGTTCTTTCGGATTGAGGGAATAGTCGTCCCAGACCATCTTGTTGACCTTTTCACCCCGCTCGTCGAATTTGAGAAACTGGATGGCGGGAGCGTATTTCAACTTTGCCCTGTCGTTGCGCCGCCCTATCCATAATACGCCAAGGTTCGTTAGGTAATCGCCGTCGGCCAGGATGTAGTAATCAACTATCTCGTCATCAGACTTTTCCTTGACGAATGTGCTGACTCTCTGGGAGTTCTTGATGTCGGAAATGAACTGGCTGAATTTGGCCGGGTCGTAATCGTAGCGGCTTACTCTCGTAACTTTCGTCTCCCAACTATAGGCCGGCTTGTCATTGAGAAGGCGTAGAAGCTGATCCGGATGCAAAGGCGTGCTTGAGTCTCCTATCCTTATATAGTATTTGCCGTCAGTGGTGCCGGCGATGGTGGAAACGCTTGGCTGAATTGTAAGATCGATGTACTGTCCACCATTCGAGGCAGTCACAACAGCTGTAAGGACAGATGTGTTTATCGTGATCTGCGACAGCCTCAGCTGCACTTTACCCGGGAGACTCTCCAGAATACTCTGCCCTGATGGAGGAAGTTCGCTATCGTCCTCGATACCAATGAAGATATGGCCGCCCCGTGCATTGGCAAAGGCGACACAATCCTTGGCGAGCTCTTCCCATTCGGGATTCTTACCCTGGACTGTCTTCAGTGACTTGCGGTCGAATGTCGTTGTTTCTTCTCTCATATCAAGCAGTTTTCACAAATATAGATAAAAACCAGCGATTTTTATTTCAATGATTCGTTAAATATCGGTGTAACTTTTATAAAAATTAACGAACTGTTGGGGTATGGAAAGATGAAAAAAAAATCAAGTTTGATGCAAGGAATTATAGAATAGTGGATTATATGTTTGAGAAACCATTAAAACCATTAAAACCATTAAACTATGAACACAAGACATTTATTCCTCCCATTACTCATCTGCTTGGTAGGAAGCGTCTCTTGCGAAGGATGGCTTCCCGAAGATGTGAAAACTACAGGTACAATTACCGTTGACAAAAAGTTCTACTGCACTCTTAACAAACTAGAAGGGGCAGAATCGGATGGAAAGCTAAAATGGGCATTCTTTGAAGGGGAAGATATGCGCGTTTCCGTACAAGGATATGTATGCCGCGACAATGACCCGACTCATCTGCATTTCCATATGGAGTTAATCAAACTTGAACTTCCAGATGTAGCGACCTCAATGGAAATCCCTCTTGAGGGAAGAAAAGGAGACCGCTATTTGAGCGGCAACAAGAGCGTGTCCGAAGTTGTCCTTAACAAATATGAGGTAGCCAAAGACGGGGAACTTCTTAAATTCGACCTCACGATTACACTATATCGCGAAACAAAGAGAGACATCCGGGTCATCTACTATAAAGGTCCCATACAATGACGCGACTTGGGAGTAAAACCTAAGGAGTATAAAAAAGGCTCTAATGCTTTTTGTATTTTTCGTACAGTCGATTATAGATTTCGTGGCGGGATGCAGACGGAACGTAGGTTGCGACAGTTTCCGGACACATATTTTTACGAGCCTCACCGATATCCTCGTAAATACCGGAAACAACGGCAGCGTACATTGCGGACCCAAGGGCGCAGGCCTGTCCGCTGTCTACCACCCGAATCGTAACACCCATCACGTCGGCAAGGGTCTGCATCACGAATGCGGATTTTCTTGAAATTCCACCCACTGCTATGACTGAGTCAATCCTCACACCCTCTTCCCGGAATCGTTCCAATATGGCGCGGGAACCGAAAGCGGTAGCCTCAACGAGAGCCTTGTAGAGTTCCGGAGCCGTGGTGCCGAGGCTGAGTCCGGTTAGACTCGCCTTGCGGAGAGGGTCAAGATCCGGTGTGCGGCGACCGTTAAACCAGTCTGTCGCTACTGGGTCATCTTCAGTCAGCGGCAGTTTCTCAGCTCGAGATGAGAGTTCGATAAGAAGACCCGACTCAATCGTGGAGCGCAACTCGGTCAAATATTCTTCGGAACATTCTCCGTTTTTTTCCAAAAATGGAGAAAGAGAGAGTCTTATATTCTCCAATGGCCACAAGAGCAGCCTCCGGAACCAAGCATAGACATCACCGAAAGCTGCCTGCCCGGCCTCGAAGCCCAATCTTCCTGGAATCACCGAACCATCCACCTGACCGCAAATACCGCGCACAGCCTTATTTTTCACCGAATCATAAGGAGCTACAATTATGTCACAGGTGGATGTGCCCACTACTTTTACCATCTCATTATCATTTATGCCTGCCCCCACAGCACCCGCGTGGCAATCTATCACACCCGTTCCGACAGCAATCCCCTCTTCCAAACCGAGTCTTTCCGCCCATTCCGGCGTGAGACTTCCTACCCTTGTGTCCGCAGTAAAAGTTTCGTCCCGAAAAGTCCGCCGCATCTTTCCCAGTCCCGGCTCCAAAGCATCAAAAAAATCTTCTGAAGGAAAGCCACCCCATTCTGCATTCCACATAGCCTTGTGTCCCGCAGTGCAACGCCCCCGAAGAATTCTGCCTAAAGAAGTCCTTCCGCTCAACAAAGCTCCCATCCAGTCCGCATGCTCAACCCACGAAGATGCAGCAGCAGCAACACGGGGATTAGTCCTTATTATATGAAGCACTTTCGCCCAAGCCCACTCACAGGAATAGGAGCCGCCACAGTACTTCGTATAATCAACTTCCCATCCGTGCGCGAGAGCATTGATTTCATCTGCCTCAGCCACTGCAGTGTGGTCTTTCCAAAGCACAAACATCGCGTCAGGGTCATCAGCGAACTCCTCCGTAAGAGAGAGCGGGACACCATCCGAGTTGACAAGTACAGGAGTCGAAGCCGTTGTATCAAAGGCAATTCCCATTACTTGACCATCCGAAGAGGCAAGCGCTTCTCTGACAGATGCCGTAAAAGCCTCGATATAGTCAAGCGGATGTTGGCGATAACGGTTTTCTTTAGGCGAACAGAACTCTCCCCTACTCCAACGCGGATATGCCTTCACAGCAGATGAAATTTCCTTTCCGTCTGACGAATCCACAATCACCGTTCTTACAGTATCACTTCCGAAATCGACTCCAATTACATATTTTCCCATATTTTTCCAATTTATATATTTTATTATATATCAATAAGTTAATACTAAAATAGCAAAAAATACATATTTTTTCTCCCAAAAACACTTGTCAATTAAATCGTTATAATTACCTTTGCAAAGTTAAGAATCAATTTTGATTTCCAAGACCATTCGAGAAAATGTTTTCGAAAACAAGACATTTTTATGACAGGAAGTCGTGGAAAACATAAGACACAGATGGATAAGAAAACCACAATTAAGGACATCGCACGTGAGGCAGGAGTTTCCCCCGCACTCGTTTCGTTCGCATTGAGCAATAACCGCGCGGACGATGGAAAGCGTAAATATAAGGTCAGCGACAAAACTGCAAGGCATATTCTCGAGGTCGCAAAAAAGATGAATTTTAGCCCGAGCGACGTTGCAAGAAGCCTTCGCAGTAAAAAATCCCATACCATCGGTGTTGTACTCTCCGACATATCAAATCCATTCTTCTCTAATATCGCACGATGCATTGAAAACGAGGCATTCCGCAGAGGATACTCGGTAATCTTCGGTTCAACAGACGAAAATCCGGTGAAATTTGACAGAATTGTCAGGACATTCATCGACAAAAGAGTTGACGGACTGATAATAGTCCCCTGCGAAGGTTGCGTGGCAACAATGAGTTATGTTTCAGAGCTCGAAATTCCCACCGTATTGATTGACAGGAACGTAGGAGAAATTAAGGCTAGCAGGGTGATGCTTGACAATCTGAAAGCATCTGAAATGGCAGTCGGTCATCTCTACAAACTCGGCTACAGAAAAATCGCAATGGTTTCCTACGATATGAAACTCTCCAACATACGCCTGCGTGAAGAGGGTTTTCGCTCAGCAATGGAAAAATATGGGATAGAAGAAAATGGTACTGAAATACATTATGTCAGCTACACGGATATACAGGAATCATCGCAGCGAATCGTTGATGAAATCGATTTCAACAGCGTTGAAGCCATAATCTACGCGACCAACTCCCTTGCCATTGAGGGGCTCAAGGCATTGAAGAAAAAGATGGGGGAAGATATTACCGACAATATCGGAATCGTGGCTTTCGACGGAAGCGACGCTTTTGACCTCTGTCCCAGCCACATAAGTTACATAAAACAACCTATCTCGGATTTCGCAGGAAAATCGCTTGAATTGATAATCCATATGCTCGAGAACGGGGAAAGCGTCGAAGAATCGATTTTGCTCACTCCGGAATTCGTAGAATAGAAGCCTCGACAAAGTTGCATTTTTTTTGAAAATTGATTAAATCGTTATAATACACAGGAATACAATGGAAAGAATCAAAGGAATTATACCGCCAATGGTCACTCCCCTGAAAAATGAGTCGGAACTCGACCTGGAAGGATGTAGAAAGCTCATTGAACACATCATCGGAGGAAGAGCAGGCGGTCTGTTCATACTCGGGACGACGGGAGAGTCGCAGAGCCTTTCGCACAAACTCAGACACGAGTTTGTGGAACTTGTTTGCAAACAAGTCGCCGGAAGAATACCGGTGCTTGTGGGCATAAGCGACACCGCGATTGAAGAAAGCCTTGCACTCGCAGAAAAGGCATACGAATGTGGCGCGTCCGGAGTGGTTGCCGCAGCGCCCTACTATCTCGCCCCGTCACAGCAGGAGATGGTCGAGTATTTCAGTGAACTCGCCGACAAATTGAGCCTGCCGCTCTACCTCTACAATATGCCGTCCTGCGTAAAAGTTTTCCTTGAAGTCGAAACAGTGCTCAGGCTCTCAGAACATCCAAACATTGTAGGACTCAAAGATTCGTCAGCAAATATGACATATTTCCAGAAACTGCTCTATTTGCTCAGGAACAAGGATTTCGCTCTATATATGGGGCCCGAAGAGATGACAGCCGCAGCAGTGATGGCCGGAGCCGATGGGGGCATCAACGGTGGCGCAAATCTCTGCCCCGAACTCTATACGGCAATGTATGACGCGGCAGTAGCACAGGATTGCGAAAAAGTCACAATGCTGCAAGAAAGGATTATGCAAATAAGCACAGAACTTTACAGCATAGGAAAATATGGCTCCAGCTATCTCAAGGGGCTAAAATGCGCACTTGCGGAACTCGGACTCTGCTGCGGACACATCGCCTGGCCATACCGGGAGTTCGTGGGACCGGAGAAAGTGAAGGTAAGACAGGCTCTGCTCAAGACAGGAATTATAAAATAGATGGAGAGGCACTGTCAGACAGAAATGCCCTGTGCCGACGTCATTTGCAAAATATGGAAATATGGAAATAACTGTACTTGATTATATCGTTTTCTTCATCTTCGTTGGAGGAGTCGCCCTCTTCGGCTGCTCTTTCTGGTTCAGAAGTAGGAAGAACTCAGCTGCGTTCACAAAGGCCGAAGGCTCGTTGCCGTCGTGGGTGGTAGGAATGAGCATTTTCGCCACTTTCGTAAGCAGCATAAGTTTCCTCGGACTCCCGGGAGACGCCTATAAAGGCAACTGGAACCCTTTCGTATTCAGTCTCGCGATTCCAATTGCAACTTGGTGCGCCGCAAAAATCTTCATTCCACTCTATAGGAATATGAACAGCGTATCTGCCTACGAATACCTCGAAACCAAATTCGGCTATTGGGCAAGAGTATATGCCGCTGTATGCTATCTTCTCACCCAACTCTGTCGCACAGGTTCGATTCTGCTTCTGCTAGCCCTGCCGATTAACACTATGTTCGGCTGGGACATCAGTACTGTCATCATCGCCACCGGAGTAATTACCCTGCTCTATACCCTTCTCGGCGGCATAGCCGCCGTGGTGTGGACAGATGCCATTCAAGGTATCGTTTTGATAGCCGGAGCACTCGCCTGCGCATTGATTCTCACGTTCTCTATGCCGGAAGGGCCATCACAGCTCTTCGAAATTGCCGGAGCTAACGGAAAATTCAGCCTCGGAAGTTTCGGTGCGAGCCTTTCCGAACCGACTTTCTGGGTGGTGCTGATTTACGGAATATTCGTGAATCTTCAGAATTACGGCGTTGACCAAAATTATGTCCAGAGATATATGACAACAAAATCGACATCCGACGCAGTGAAATCCACACTTTTCGGAGGACTTCTCTACATCCCGGTGTCTCTGGTCTTCGTCTATATAGGCACGGCACTTTTCGCCTACTATACGGCGCAGCCCGATCTTCTCCCCGCAGGAATGTCGTCCGATCAGGTTTTCCCTTGGTTTATAGTTCACGGGCTCCCGACCGGCATCACGGGACTTGTCATCGCATCAGTTTTCTCGGCAGGAATGTCCACGATTGCAACAAGCATAAATTCATCAGCAACCATCATTCTCAGCGATTTTGTAAATCATGGAAAGAAGAATGTGAATGAAAGGAAAAATATGAAAGTCCTCTATAGCGCATCTTTCGCAGTCGGAGCAGTGGGCATAGTCATCGGTCTGCTGATGATGAGGGTTGATGGAGTGCTTGACGCGTGGTGGAAGCTATCCTCAATATTCAGCGGCGGTATGCTCGGACTCTTCCTGCTAAGCCTTGTATGTAAAAAGCCGAAGCGTGCCGGGGCGATTGCCGGAGTGATAGTCGGACTGCTCGTAATAGCGTGGATGAGTCTTTCACCTTTCATCAACGAAGGTTCGCCGTTCTATGAATTCCGTTCGCCGTTCCACACCTACCTGACAATTGTCTTCGGAACGACTTCCATATTCCTTACAGGCTTCATAATCACGAAATTATGTGATAATAACGAACCTTTTCGATAAGCGAGAGCAATCCAAATGAATTTGAGATTGCCGAGCGCAGAAAAGTGGCGTATGAAATACGAACTAAAAAACACGATATGAAAACAAAACATCCGAAAATCGGTATTCGTCCGATTATTGACGGGCGCCGTGGAGGGATTCGCGAATCTCTCGAAGAAATGACGATGGGAATGGCCCAGTCGGTGCAAAAACTATATGCGGAAAAGTTACGCCATGCCGACGGCAGCCCAGTCGAATGTGTGATTGCGGACACCAGCATAGGAGGGGTAGCAGAGGCTGCGGCTGCAACGGAGAAATTCTCCACAAACAATGTCGGCGCGGTAATCTCGGTAACTCCTTGCTGGTGCTACGGAGCCGAGACTATAGATATGGATCCGCTTATTCCCAAGGCAATATGGGGTTTCAACAAAACTCAACGTCCGGGAGCAGTCTATCTCGCTTCTGCACTTGCCGGTCACAATCAGAAAGGACTGCCGGCGTTCGGCATCTACGGGAACGATGTCCAAGAAATGGACGACAACACTATAAGCCCGGACGTGGAGGAAAAACTTCTCCGCTGGGGACGTGCAGCCGTGGCGGTGATGGAGATTGAAGGGAAAGTCCTATCTTTCAATAGGTTCAGTATCTATGGGAATCGCAGGTTCCACTCCGAATCCCGACTTTTTTCAAGAATACCTCGGAATGCGCAACGAATTCGTTGACTGTTCGGAAATCGAGAGAAGAATCGAACTGGAAATATATGACCACGATGAGTTCACAAAAGCTATGGAGTGGACAGAAAAATGGTGCAAGTCGAATGAGGGCGAGGATCTTAACCCAGAGCACCTAAAGTTCAGCCGAGAGGAGAAGGACCGGGTCTGGGAATATGTCGTTAAGATGACACTGATTTTCAGAGACCTGATGGTCGGCAACCCTAAGCTCGAGCAGATGGGCTTCGAGGAGGAGGCCATGGGACACAACGCCATAGCAGGAGGATTCCAAGGACAGCGTCAGTGGACGGATTTCCGACCGGACGGAGACTTTTCCGAAGCCATCCTGAACACTTCATTCGACTGGAACGGTCTGCGCGAGCCGTTCACCTTCGCAACCGAGAACGACACCCTCAACGGGGTCTCGATGCTCCTGATGCACCTTCTGACAAATCAGGCGCAGCTTTTCTCCGACGTGCGCACCTACTGGAGCCCGGAGGCCGTGAAAAAGGCAACGGGAAAGGAGCTTACGGGACTCTCGGCAAACGGAATCATCCACCTCATCAACTCTGGTTCCTCAACCCTCGACGCTACAGGGCAGATGACCGATCGCGAGGGTCGTCCGACGATGAAACCGTTTTATGAAATGACGCAGGAGGATGTTGAGAAATGCCTCGGCGCCACCGTTTGGCATCCGGCAGGGCGCGAGTATATGCGCGGAGGCGGCTTCTCGTCCAAGTTCCTCACAAGGGGTGATATGCCGGTGACAATGTGCCGGATAAATCTCATAAAAGGCCAGGGGCCGGTACTCCAAATCGCTGAGGGATGGGCGGTAAGCATCAATGAAGAAATCCATAAGCACATCGACCGCCGCACAGACCCGAGCTGGCCGACGACTTGGTTCGCCCCGCGCCTCACCGGCGAGGGAGCCTTCAAGTCAGTCTATTCCGTGATGAACAACTGGGGAGCCAACCACGGAGCCATCACCGCCGGCCACATCGGAGCCGACCTCATCACCCTCGCCTCGATGCTCCGCATCCCCGTCTGCATGCACAATGTCGATGAGGACAGGATTTTCAGACCGTCAGCCTGGGCCGCCTTCGGAATGGACTCCGAAGGAGCCGACTATCGGGCCTGCCGGAATTATGGACCAATTTATAGATAGGTTATGAAACGGATATTAATTATAGCAATAGTTCTACTATTTCCGCTATTGGATGCTTTGGCACAGACCACTCCACCCGGAATAATAATAAATCACAGTTTCGCATCATCAGGTAAATATCTTGGTTCACCGAGTATATGCATTATGCCAGACGGGAAATACATCGTCAGCCACGATTATTTCGGTCCACAATCGACAGAAAAAGATGCTGCAATTACAGATATTTTTGTTTCCGAAGACAAAGGTCTCAATTGGACTCGCATATCTTCGCTTAAAGGACAGTTTTGGTCAACAGTTTTCACACTGAAAAATAGTCTCTATATTTTCGGAACTCATCGCGCTCACGGAAATATCGTAATAAGAAAATCCGATGATGGAGGATTGACTTGGACGACACCATACGATGGGAGGCACGGTTTACTTTTTGAGGGAGAATATCATACTGCCCCGGTTCCGGTCATAGAATATAGGGGACGAATCTGGAAAGCTTTCGAATATGCGACTGCAAAAGAGCCGGTATGGCCGGAACGTTATTCGGCAATAGTCTTGTCTGCATCCCGAAATTCCGACCTTCTAGACTCTCGAAATTGGAGGAAGTCTGAAATGCTGGCATCATTCAGACCGCAACTGAACGCGAATTTCAGAGGTTGGTTAGAAGGCAATATCGTCTATGACAAACAGCAAAATTGTCTCGTTGACATATTAAGGGTACACGCCCCAAAAGTCAATGAAGAATACTGCGCTAAAGTCAGAATTTCCTGTGGCGGAAGAAAATTGAAATTTACGAAAGAAAAGGATATCCTTCCATTTCCAGGAGGTTCCAAGAAATTCACAATCAGATATGACGAAAAAACTGGACATTATTGGACGTTGTCTAATGTGAGCGACGCTAATAATCTGAAAGGCATTCAGAATGACAGGGTTCGTAACAAACTCGCGCTCTGCTCCTCTGAAGACCTCATCCACTGGGAGGTAAGAAAAATCATTATCGAAAATGAAGACTGCCTTAAACACGGATTTCAATATGCAGATTGGCAGTTCGATGGAAATGATATTGTCGCAGTCATACGCACCGCATTTGAAGACGAAGAAGGTGAAGCAGACAATTACCACAATTCTAACTACATCATTTTCAAAAGGATAGAGAATTACAATAACCAATAAGCATTACGATATGAATCTTTTGTTACTCTGCGCAATCATTTCTATTTCTTATTCTTGCACCAAGGACGAAGAAATAATGACTCCAGAAGTAGAGATCCCTGGCGTCGTCATAAACCACTTGCCAAAATCCAGTGGCAAATATATCGGTTCTCCGGCCATTTGCATACTTCCAGACGGTAGTTATATCTCATGCCACGACGAGTTTGGTCCCAAAGCAAATACTGGAAAGTCTGGAACAACTAGGGTATTCAAGTCTATTGACAAAGGAAAAAGTTGGAAAGAAATAGCTGTTCTGAAAGACCAATATTGGTCTAACTTGTTTTACCACAACGGAGTATTATATCTACTCGGAGTAAACCGTGGGCATGGTGATATCGTAATACGGAAGTCTCTTGACAAGGGAGTATCGTGGAGTATGCCAACAACTTCAAAAACCGGGAAATTATTTGAAGGTGCGTACCACACCGCTCCGACACCGGTAACCATTCATAATGGAAGAATTTGGAGAGCCTTTGAATATGCAGACGCATTGAATTCAAAACTCCCTGACAGATACGGAGTCTTGATGATTTCAGCACCTTATGACTCCGATTTGCTTAATGCCGAGAACTGGAGTATGACGAATTACATTCCGGCAGACGGAACTTGGCTAAACGGGAAATTCAGAGGATGGCTTGAGGGAAATTCTATCGTCACAAAAGACGGCAGGTTAATTGACATTGCCAGGGTACATGTCTGGCCGGGCACAGCAGAACGGGCGGCAATTATAAATGTGACTGCAGACGGGTCTGAATTGTATTTTCAACCATCTTCCGGATTCTGTATATTCCCAGGCGGTTCCAAGAAGTTTACAGTGAGATATGACGAAACAACAGGCAGATATCTCACACTTGCCAACAACATTGTTGATGGTCTCGAAAAAGAATATCCTGCCAATGTCAGAAACACACTTTCTCTTATGTCTTCAACAGATTTGATGGAATGGACAATTGAATATACGGTCCTACATCACGATGATGTAAAAAAGCACGCTTTCCAATATGTGGACTGGCTTATCGATAAGAATGACCTTGTATTCGTATCAAGAACAGCTTGGGATGACAATGAGGGAGGAGCTGACAGCGCGCATAACGCGAACTACCTTACGTTTCACAGAATAGAAAATTATAGACAATATGTCAAATAGAATTACGCTTTCAATTATTGCAATCCTCGCATTGATTGGCTTTAATGCCGAAGCCAAGTTAGTTTTGCCATCGGTTATTTCTGATGGGATGATAATCCAGCAAGGAAGCACTGTGCGCATATGGGGCAAGGGAGTTCCAGGAGAATCGGTCAAGATAAGCCCATCTTGGACGAAAGAACTATCTTGCAGAATTGACAAAGATGGGAATTGGACTCTGGAAATAGATCCTGCTGAAACAGGCGGTCCATATTCGATGACAATATCCGACTTTGATTCTTGTGTTGAAATCAAGGATATCCTTGCCGGCGAGGTTTGGATATGTGCCGGACAATCCAACATGTCTATGCCTGTCGCAGGATTTCAGTCCCAGCCGTGTAAGAATCCTCTTGAAAGAGCTATAGAATCTGGAGAACATTCCAATATTCGAATGTTTACAGCAGAAAGAAGCATATCCGAAAAGCCTGAATTCGACGTAAAAGGAGAGTGGTTGTGCGCAAATCCTGAGAACACGCTCAAATTTAGTGCTGTCGGTTATTATTTCGCTCTAAACGTATCACGTGGACTAGGGGGCATACCTGTAGGAATGATCAATCTCAGTTGGGGAGGCTCCAATGTCGAAGCTTGGAGCAGTCGCGAACTATTGAAAATGTATCCTGAGGTCGATTCTTCTATGGATATGAACAGTAAGTCTCCTATGCGGATTCCAACAGCTCTGCACAATGCGATGTTCCGCCCCGTATGCAATTATAGTATAAAGGGATTCGTTTGGTATCAAGGAGAGAATAATAGAAACAACAGAGGTGTCTATGCGTCTCTGTTTCCGGATATGATCCGGGAATGGCGACAGTTGGTAGGACTCGGAGACATCCCGTTTTACTATGCTCAAATTGCGCCTTATTCATACTCCGATGAGAACGCCATAGACGCCCCTCTAATGATGGAAATCCAATGGAAGTTACAATACAGCATACCACAAAGCGGTGTTGCAGTTACACTTGACCTTGGAGAAAAGAATCAGATACATTATGCAGACAAAGAAAGTCTGGGTCTGCGTCTCGCCTTATTGGCGCTGACAAAGACTTATGGCTTTTCTAAAATCCCCGCCACAAGTCCATCTTGTCGCAGCATACGCATTGAAGATAACAAGGCAATTATATCATTCGATAATGCGGAATGTGGCCTTCTCATTAAAGACTTTGAGAACAAGAACCCTTTTGAAATAAATGGAGATGACGAAAAGTTTTTGCCGGCGAAAGCAATGGTGAATCCGAAAAGAAAAAATGAAATTGTGGTCTGGTCAGACGAGATTTCTAATCCGCGACAAGTAAGATACGCATTCCGCAATTGGTCTGAAGCCATTTTATTCAGCAATCTGGGGCTACCTGTACCCGCATTTAGAACGGATAACAAAAAATATTAAAAACAACAACTATGACTATATTTAGAAAAACTGTCGTTGGCATATTGTTGGTGTTCATACCATTAACTACAACTGCCCAAAACTTGCTGAAAGTGAACGGAACTGTAAAAGACAGCGAAGGATTTTCAGTAATAAGCGCAGTTGTCAAACAAACAGACAATAAGAATAATGCCGTAGTCACCGATCAAGACGGAAATTTCAAAATTATCGTACCAAAAGATAAATCAATTGAAATCTCCTGTCTCGGATATATATCAAAAACAATCAAGATAACTGAGAAAACGAAAAATCTTGACATAGTCCTTGAGGTTGACACACAAACAATCGAAGAGCTCGTAGTCATCGGTTACGGAACACAGAAAAAAAGTGATCTCACAGGTGCGGTAGGTCTCACCAATGTGGTAGAACTACAGAAAGCACCAGTAAGCTCAGTGGACCAAGCTATGGCCGGAAGAATTGCTGGAGTACAGGTAACATCCGGTGACGAACAACCTGGAAGCAGTATGAATATTGTAATTAGAGGCGGGAACTCTCTAACACAAAGTAATTCACCGCTTTATGTTATTGACGGTTTTCCGATGCTCGACTTCTCAATGGCATCTCTTAATCCTCAAGACATCAAGTCAATATCAATACTCAAAGACGCATCCGCTACCGCCATTTACGGTTCAAGAGGAGCAAATGGTGTCATCATCATAGAAACACAAACAGGGAACGAAGGAAGAACAACCGTTTCTTACGACGGCTATGTTGGCATTGCTGCAGCAGCCAAGCGTATGGAAATGATGTCCCCTTATGAATTTGTCCAATATCAGCTCGAAGTCAATCCAAGTTATGTGAATTCTTCATATTTTAAGGACGGAAAGACGCTGGAGGACTATAGAAATATCAAGGGAATAGATTGGCAAGATCAACTTTTCAGAAATGCGCTAATCCACAATCATAGTCTTTCAGTAAGAGGTGGCAGCAAAAGGACAACATTCAATGCCTCTCTTTCATATACGGACCACCAAGGAGTCATTATCAACAGCGGATACAACAGATATCGTGGTCGTATTCAACTCAACCACAAGTTTAACGATAGGATACGCATAAATGTGGCAGCAGACTATACAAAGGACAAAGCTTACGGAGATATCGCCTCACAGTCATCCAATACAACGCAACAATATGCCGGCTATCTTATGTACAGAACTTGGGGCTCTCGTCCCGTCACCGGAGTAGGTGAAGAAAGTCTTGACGAACTGCTTTACGACCCCGACGCACTTTCAATCGACACCAGATTCAATCCTATAGTTGACACCCGAAATAGCGACAGAAAGAAGAATGGCAGTTATGTCCACTTCAATGCCAATGCATCCTTTCTCATACTTCCCGAATTGGAACTCACAATAAAAGGAGGAATCTACAATCGAATTTGGAGAGAAACTTCTTATTATAATTCTCAAACCTCAAGAGGCTCTTCACTTCTGGCAAGCAACACAAAAGGAGTGAACGGGAACGTAAATTTCCGAGAAGCGAGGAGTTTTTTGAACGAGAACACCCTTAAATATCACCAAAAGTTCAAAAAACGTCACGATTTTACGGCTCTCGCCGGGTGGACTATTCAGTCCGACAATAAGGATATTTGGGAATTCGGAGGGGAGAATCTGCTAATAGAGCAATTAGGAATAAGCGGAATTGACAATGGAACTCCAAGTGCAGTTAAAGCCGTAATATCAGGAAACAGAATGATGTCTTTCTTGACAAGGGTAAATTACAACTACGCAGACAGGTATCTCGTTACGGCATCTTTCCGTGCAGATGGATCAAGTAAATTTTCAAAAGCAAATCGTTGGGGATATTTTCCATCTGCAGCTTTTGCTTGGAACATCAGCAATGAAAAATTTATGAAAAAAGCATCACATGTAATCAATCTTCTAAAATTAAGAATTAGTTACGGCGAGACAGGAAATGATAGAATCGGAGATTTCTCACGATTCTCTAGTATGAATTCATCATATTCCAACTATTATTCTTTCAAAAACGGCGTACCACAATCGGGCATCACAGCGAGTTCTATGGGGAATCAAAACTTGAAATGGGAAACAACATCCCAGCTAGATCTCGGTCTGGATGCAGAATTCTTCAATGGAAGAATAAAAGCAACGATAGATTTTTATGACAAACATACCAGAGATCTCCTGTTATACGCGAACATTCCATATACCTCAGGACACTCAAAAATATATAAGAATATAGGAAAAATGAGTAACTCAGGCGTTGAATTGTCATTTTCGACAATTAATGTTCAGAAAAGACGCTTCTCTTGGAAAAGTGATTTTAATATAAGTTTCAACAGAAACCGCATCAATTCTCTCAACGAGGGAGAGACACGACTTCTCACTCCAATATCACAAGACTGGACAATGTCCAACGTGAATCTTTATATGGCGGAAACAGGGAATTCAGCCGCACAATTCATTGGTTTGGTTTGGGACGGAGTTTATGGATATGATGACTTCGATTATGATGGAACAACATATCGGCTCAAAAAAGAGATTCCGGCGAACGGAATGTCACGAGATGTGATACAACCGGGAGACGTTAAATATCGAGACATTGACGGAGACGGAACAATCACAGATAAAGACGTAGTAGTCATCGGAAGAGCTCTACCCATACATTTCGGAGGATTCAACAACGAATTTAACTTGGGGAATTTTTCATTAAGCGTGTTTTTGCAATGGTCATACGGTAATGACGTCATGAATGCCAATAGGATGTATCTTGAAGGCAATCTGACCAATAGACCACTATTGAACCAGTTCAAGTCCTACGCAAATAGATGGACTCCAGAAAACACTGAAAGCAATTTATTTAGGGCAGGAGGAGCCGGTCCGACAGGATTTTATAGCAGTCGAACCATTGAAGATGGTTCATTCCTTCGCTTAAAAACAGTGCAACTATCCTATAATTTTCCGAGCAGGTGGTGCCAAGCAATAAGAGCCCAAAGAATCAACATCTATCTGTCGGGGCAAAATCTATTCACTTGGACTAAATACTCTGGAATGGATCCCGAAGTTTCAGTAAGAAATTCAGCATTGACTCCAGGATTTGATTATTCTGCATATCCGAGATCAAGAACATTTGTTTTTGGACTAAAGGCAATATTTTAAAACTACATATAATGAGAAGAACAATATACTACTGTCTGGCATTATATCTTGCCGCGACATCTTGCAGTTTTCTAGATATGACTCCTAAGGATTTCATTTCTCCAACAGCATACTACAAGACAGAGACTGAGCTTGAGACAGCACTGACCGGAATCTATTCTTCATTACGTGATGGCGCGTTATATAAAAACTATATGCTGGGTAGAATGGGACTTGATGCAGACCAAGGATATGACAATAGGGACGGAGACATCGGGACTGTCTCACAATATCAAGTATCCGCTTCCGATGTTAAGGTAGAGAAGTTTTATCAGGCTTGCTATAAAGCAATAAATAATGCAAATCTGTTGATTTATGCTATAGATAAAACTGCAATTGACGTCGAAACAGAAATCAAAGAAAGAATACGCGGAGAAGCTGCATTCCTCAGAGGGTATTTCTACCTCCTACTGGTATCCAATTTTGGTGATGTTCCTCTTATTCTCGAATCGTCATCATCACCATATCTCGAAGACTTGAACAAACCGAGAACAGAATCTGTAAAGATCTATGAACAAATTCTGGAAGATATGAGTTACGCAGCGGAGCACACAGAAGATATAAGCGACATAAAACACGGAGGCCGAGTTTCGAAATCAGCAGCTTATGGTATTATGGCAAGGGTTCACCTCTATATGGCCGGAGAACCGCTCAAACTCAAAGAACATTATTCAGAGGCAAGAACCTGCGCACTCAAAGTAATGAATATGTCCATACACGCACTCAACCCAGACTTCAAGCAAGTTTTCATCAATTATGCACAGGATATTTATGATATAAAAGAAAGCATCTTTGAAGTAGAGTTTTATGGCAACGGATCCGGATTATACGCAACACTCGGCGGATATGTCGGAGGAAATAATGGTATTAGAAATTCTACGGAAAAGAATGGTATAGGCTATACCTACGATTACATAAATGCCACAAAGGCTGCATATGATGTGTATAAAGACGGGGATCTGAGAAGAGACTGGACAATTGCACCTTTCAGATACAATTGGAGCGCAGGAAGTGGTAAAATTGATTGGCCTGCGAACCGCATATTTGAACGGAATTGTGGTAAATTCAGAAGAGAATATGAAATTCTTCTTCCTAAACATAGGAGTTACACTCCGACCAACTTCCCAATCCTCAGATATTCAGACGTTCTGCTTATGTTTGCAGAAGCGGATAATGAAGTAAACGGGGGTCCCACAGGAGAAGCTTATGAGGCGGTGAATCAAGTTGTCAGACGCGGATATGGGAAAGACCAGTTTACTGAAGACCCAACAATTGACTGGAACGGGATGGATTACGAATCATTTAAGCAAGAGATCTACAACGAGAGGTCAAGAGAACTTGCCTACGAGTGTTTGAGAAAGGCAGATCTTGTCAGATGGGGTATCTTTTACGAAAAAATGAAAGGATGTCTGAACGATGCAAATAAAGCTCCTTCTTTTGCGGACTTAAAGCATGCCAAAGCTATGTTCGGGAATGTTTCAGAAAGAGATGTCGTATGGCCTATTCCAAGTTATGAAATTGCAATTAATGACAAGTTAACACAAAACAAAGGGTGGTAAAGCTATGGAAGCTAAAAATATATTGATACTTGCGGTCATTATCGCAGGGGCTTGCAACAGAATTGAGACTGTCAACTCCCCAGAAGATTTCAACGTTGTCTGTATAACAGAAGAAATCAAAGCAGGAAAAAGCGTAAAGTTCGTTTTATCAGGCAATCCTGACGTGATATCATTTTACTCAGGAGAAGTCGGCAATGATTATGAATATACCGGAGGACGTATTGTATCTCCAGAATATGTTCTGACATTTGACGAACAAGCAATAGACGGAGAGCAAGAGAAACAACTTTCTATTCTAATCTCCGATAAGCAATTTGACTCGCCAAACTATGAGGATGTCAGTTCAAACAAAGGTTGGAAAGATATTTCAGACAGATTCAACCTACTCGGTCCCGGAAAAGTAACGGGAAATCGAAATTATACTAACGTAGGATATGCGGACATAACTGATTTGGTTACATCCGATGAAACAAAACTCAGCTTTGCAATCCGCTACACGGCAAAGCCCTTTAGTCCAGGACAAAGTACAAATATCATACGGGTCAAAAATTTCTATATAAAATCCAAGTATAATGAAACTCTTACCAATCTTTACTCTTGGCCAGATATGGGATGGAATATGGTGACTAAGTTCCCTCAACAAAGTGGGCGATCATCGGAAATACAAGAAGGCAACAAAGTTATCCAGAATAGAGTCGGATGGGGGAACAAAGAGGATGGAAGCGGTACTTATCAGTCAGACGGAGCCGATAACTGGACCATCAGTAATCTTCTCTCATTCCAGAAAATTCTTGATATGGGACCTGATCATGCTATAGGAATCAAAGGTGTAAACGATGTTAAGAAAGATTGTTATGAATACTCGTGGAATAAACCGGGCACATACAATGTCGTGTTTGTCGCAAAGAACGTGAACATTAATGGATGCAAGGAGAAAGTTATAAAACTCACAGTCAATGTACAAAGATGAAACGTACGATAAGTTTGTTTATTACCACATTAAGTCTCTCCGTCAGTGTTATTGCACAAGAACGGATTAATGTTGGAGCAGAAATATGGATTGAACCAGGTCAGACGGAGCAGCAAATCGACAACTGGTTTTCTCTAGCCGCCCAAAACGGGATGAAATCCGCACGGCTTTTTCTGATGTGGAACTACATTGAAAGTGAGAAAGGTAAATACGACTTCAAACTTTACGATATCGCTTTTGATGCAGCGGAAAGGTATGGATTGGAAATTGAGGCGACACTATGTGCCATTCATGGTCCGGCACATCTCGACAAGTCCTTCTTTGGAAGGCCACAGTTCAACGAATTGTTCAGCTCCGAAAGAGTTATGAAAGCATCCGCGTCATACATCAAAGCCTGCGTAACACGGTATTCCGGCAGAAAATCTCTCGGATGCTGGTGGGTGCTGAACGAACCGCGCAGATTTAATCCACAGTCGCCACTCGCGACATCGAAACTCCATCAATGGTTAAAAGACAAATATAGTAATATCGAAAACCTTAATATGGCGTGGCTTACGTCCTATTCTAAATTCACAGAAATAACATTCAATCCGCTATGGGAAAAAGGCTCCTATTTCCATTGGCCTAGTAGCGCCATAGATTGGTATCTGTTCCAACGTGACTTTCTAACGTGGAACCTCGAATGGATTGTAACAGAAATCAAGAAATGGGACAATTCACATGAAATAACGATGAATCCCGCTAACATCTTCGAATCTGCACATCTATATAACTTACCTGCGTATCGCAAGATGTTCGACATTTATGGAGCCTCTATGCATGCTGCGTGGCAATTATGTTTTTTGCCGAGAAATTGCTATGGTTTTGCCGTTGGAGGAATCTGCGACATTCTCAAAGGTGCCGCACCAGACGGAAGATTCTGGATCAGCGAAATGCAGGGAGGAAACAACATCTGGAGTGGGAAAGAGGCTATGTGCCCGGATTCGAACGATTTGGCTCAATGGGTATGGACAGGGATTGGAACAGGTGCGAGGAAAGTCATATATTGGGCACTAAACTATCGCAAAAAAGGAATTGAGGCTGGTGAATGGGGGCTTTGTGGCTTCAAGGGGGAAAGCACCGATCGTTCACAAATGACTGCCAAAATTAACGCTATTCTTGATGACAACGCTGATTTCTTTCGGCACTCAAAACCTAGCAAAGGCAACATAACACTCGTAATAAGTCCTGAAACTATGCGTCTGCTTCTACATATTGACGCTTTTAATGCCGGCGCAGAAAAATTTGATAAAGATGCGCATATTCTATCCTTAATGACTTGGTATGTAGCCTTATGCGAATGTGGACATATCCCAGAAATCAAATATCTTGAAGACTACGATTGGGAAAGTGAAGAAAGCGGAAGAACAGTAATACTCACTGATGCTATCGGCATTCCCGATAAGTGTATAGAAAGGATGAAATCATTCGTTCATTTAGGAAATACACTCATCGCGGAAGGTTTAACCGGTTTCTTTGATGATAATGAAACAAACCGTTTCCAACAAAAAAATGATTTCGAAGAACTATTTGGAGGGATACTTGAAGACCTTCGCATGAAAGACAGCACCGAAATTATCCACTTTTACGGAATTGAAAAAACACTTTCGGCATACAAATGGATTCCTATTATGAAAGCTACATCGGGAAAGGCTATTGCTATAGCAGGAGAGGAATGCTGTGCTATAGAAAACCATTATGGAGCAGGGAAAACCATATGGATTCCCGCATGCATAAGTATGGGAACGGATATCTCCGATCCAGAGTCGCTGCGAAATCTTATTGAGCACATTCTGCCATCAGCATCACTAAACCAGCAGTTTTACTTTGCCGAACCATCTCCTGGAATAATGCTGCGAATATTAGAGAGTGGAAAGGAATACATCACAGTACTCTGTAACAATAAAACCGAAACGAAACCAGTCACGTTGGTAGCACCTGTAGGATTCAAGCCAAAGGTTATCTTCGGCAAGTCTGAATCAACGATTAACAAAAGAATGCTTTTAACACCCAAAGAAACGATAGTAATAAGATGGACAAAAGAATAATCATAGCGGCACTCATCCATTGTATCATCATATCTGCTACATTCAAAGCCTATGGCGCAACACCGGAGATTCTTATGCAGACATCTAGGATGGAAGGATTCCCGGTAGAGTTTATTGTCCGGGCTATCGAAAACTCAGAAACTATTATTGACTGGGGAGATGAAACTTTTGTCACCTATGACGCCAGAGAGGAGAAAACAGTAATTCAAGGAATAGTTAAAGGACGCACAATCCGCATATATAATCCGGACATCACCTTCCTAGACTGTTCTGGCTGCGACCTTGTATCACTTGACGTAACCAGAGCCAGGAAACTCCAACAACTTTATTGCGCAAAAAACTATCTTGAAGCACTTGACTTAACAGGGAATCCGGACTTGAGAATGTTTGGATGTCCGTTCAATAAAGTTTCCTATCTCAACATAAACAACTGCTTACAACTCAAAGGAATGTTCATTCAAGGGAACTCATTTTCCGCTGTTGATTTGAATAGTTTCTTTATGCAAATTCCGATGCTACAAACCACATCGAAAAACATAAACTTGAGAATTAGTGGAAATCCCGGAAGTTCCAACTGTAATACCAGCATAGCAGCACAGAAAAACTGGAATATAGATATAACTGGTAATGGGAAAGGCGGACAACCGGTAACTATTGAAACTCTGCTCACAGATGGTTCGACAGTCACTATTGAGTTGAGAGCATCAAAGCCATCATCTGCAAGGATAGACTGGGGAAATGGTCCCGTAAGAATGCAGATTGCAAAGACATCGACCAAAATCAAGGGAAGTGTTTATGGGAACTATATCAAGATATGGTGTGACGAACTCACTTTTCTGAAATGCGAAAAAATGGCAATCAGCGAAATTGACATTTCCAACGCCACAAAACTCCAGCAATTGTATTGTGGGCACAATGAACTTGAACGGCTTGATGTATCTAACAATCTGAAACTGATGAGATTAGGAGCCGGATATAATCATCTGAAAGAAATAGACATAAGTCGAAACAGAGACCTACATGGCCTCTATATACAGGAAAACCTCATAAAAGCAAGGGCGATTGACAAATTGGTAAAACAATTACCTGAACTGAAAATGTTTAGCGAAAAAGTCAATTTAAGACTCGTAGGTAATCCCGGAGCGGACAAAGCGAACAAAGAGCTAATATCCAAGAAAAACTGGCATATTGACATTGAATAATAACCAAGATAAAGGCAAAAAATATGAAAGAGATTGTTTTATGCGACTATAAGTCGCCATCCTTCGAGATTATTGCATTTTATTCCGAATACGGATTTGCAAGTAGCATTAATTCTGAACAACCCGATGGTTGGACACAAGGAGTACACGATTGGTTTGAAGAGTAGTTTTTAATAGCAAGACACAATGAAAAAGTTAGATATTGTTTTTATAACGGTTCTTATTCTATCTGTTTCCTGCCAAAAAATAGTTGAAAATCACAATGAATACGAACGTATTACATCAGAATTTGAATTCAAAGCAACAGTCGACAAACTGACACGCACAATCGTCAATGACGATATGAGTTTATCATGGGAAAACGGAGATGCCCTTTTTGTCGTAACTGAAGATGAACAATGGGGAAAACCACAAGCCATAGATGGAAATGGAAGTACTATACAGAATTTCATCTACAACACAGAAAAAGGGACTTTCAGGTGTTCCGCTACAGAACAATTGACTGACGAAGAACACAGTTTTAAGATTTTTTATGCATCCGAGTCACAGCGTTGCGAACACCGTGGAAAAATCACAAGACATACTTTAAACAGCACACAAAACCAGGACTGTCTCTATCCATTAGCTCACATAAAGGAAAATGACGCACTTTTCGGTCAGTTTTCCGCATCTACTCCATTTCAAGATACGCCGTCATTCAGAATGTCTCACTGCTATGCCTTGATGAAAATTAATATTAAAAATATCGGTGTGGCCGGAAATATAGAAAAGCTTTCTATATCAATGGATGGAGCATACCTCGCAGGAACCTCCGTCATAGATTTCACATCCGGAAAGTCTATAATCGAGGACGGGAAAGGCTCAAATATGATTACGGTCAATTTGACAAATGGTGACATAGATGCCACAAATGGAGAGGTTCCAGTCTATTTCGTCATGGAAGCGATTGAAAAATACAACGGAAGAATTTCTCTGACTGTAACCGCAGACGGGAAGACCTATACGACAAACAAAGATGTAACAAATTTAACTTTTGCCGCCGGAAGTTACAACAGCACGGCTTTTACAATATGCCTTTCAAAAGACGTCAAAAAAGGCATATATACTGCGGAGGATTTTATCGCTTTTGCAAAAGCCGTCAATGCTGACAAGAATGAATACAAGGCCTTGACCGACTGGGCAGAAAAAGACGGGGTGGTCTATGTGTATAATGACCTGAATTTAGATGGTAAATCACAGATTATCTGGAGATATGATGGCATTCTTGATGGACTCGGGCACAAAATATCAGGCTGCGCCCTTTCTGCAACTTCGACAAATGTTGGATTAGTAGCTGATCTGCGCGGAACGCTGCGAAACATAACATTGGAAAATGACTGCACATTCACTCAAGGCAGTAAAAATGATGAATTCAGCGTGGGTAGTCTCGCAGGAACGATTGGCACAACTGGAAGAATAATCGGATGCAACAGCTTCGCAAAGGTAATTGTCAACTCATCTACCGGAGGGAAAACCAAAATCAAGGTAGGAGGCATAGTTGGAAGTTTAACTCCTGGAGCGATTATTTCAGTATGTAGTTTTAATGGTCAAATTTCTGTTTCCGCACCTGTCGGCGGTGATCTGATAGCCGGAGGAATTGTGGGGCTCGTCAACAATGGAAACATCACAACAAGCATTGAGAAATGCAGCAATTCCTGTGAAATTTCACTCAAAGAACTTCAAAGTGGAAAAATGGTAAGGACAGGAGGTATTGTCGGAATATTCCGCTCCGCAAACTCATTAGTCTCAGAATGCATCAACACCGGAAAATTGGAAACAACGGTAACAGCTGCAAATTCCGCATTGGGAGGAATATGTGGATTTGTTGATATTTGGGACACCTATAAAGATAACGGCAATACAACCATAATAGACTGTTGCAACAAAGGCGAGATTATCCTGCACAGTGAAGCTAAAGACGGCTCTGAAAGACCTGTAGGCGGTATCGTCGGAAAACAAAGCGCATATTCTGAAATTACAACTTGCCACAACTATGGTTCGATCATAAATGATTCAAAACAAGTAGCATACTGCGGAGGCATCGTAGGAAGCACAAAATCACTTGTTTCAAGATGCCACAATCACGGAAAAGTACTCATCACAAGTACGTATAATGCAGGAATGGCACATATTGGAGGGGTTGCTGGTTATGCGGACAATAGTACGACAAATTCAAAAATTGAAAAATGTAGCAATCTTGCAGAAGTGAACTTCTCCGGCACATCAAATGGTTCTGTCGGAGTCGGCGGAATTGTAGGAAGATTATCCAGAGCCGATGTTTCCGAATGTCGCAACACCGGTACAATAGTATCTACAAAGTCTGGAGCAGGTTCCATAGTAGGATGGCTATATAATCCAGCTTCTGGAACGGAAATACACAATTTCATCACGTCATGTAAAGTCGGAGGTAAAGTCACTATCGGAAATACGGAAACTGTTCTTCTACCAACCAACTTTGCCAAGCACATCTATGGTGGTAAGCCATCATCGGGTGTGAATGTCACAATCTCAGACAATTCATTTGCTGAATAACTATTTTCTGTATATATTTATGAAACAAACGTTTTTCTTGACAATATCCCTGCTCTGCTTGACAGGATGCGTGGTTGACATAGATGAGAAACTTTCCATAATACCGGAACCGGTACAATTGGTGATTTCTAAGAATGAAGTCTATTTGAAGTCAACTATCCCGGAGTGTCAGATTTCTTCTGCAATGGGAAAAGAAGAATATGAGATTGAAATAAACTCCGAAGGAGAAATCAAAGTCAAAGGAGGATCAGAAACGGCTTTAGAATTAGCTGGTCAAACAATAAAACAACTTATCGTTCAAGGCAAAAAAGAGAATGGTAAGATAAAGCTTCCGTCGCTAAAAATCAAGGACTTTCCCACATTCCGCTACAGAGGGGCGATGCTCGACTGCTCCAGGCATTTTTGGACAGTTGATGAAATCAAGAAATTCATCGATATAATGGCCGTCCATAAATTGAATGTATTTCATTGGCATTTGACCGACAATCAGGGTTGGAGGATAGAGATTCTCAAATATCCGCAACTGACAACAATCGGAGCAACAAGACCAGAGTCTCTAATAACTTACCACAAAGATCCACGCTCAGATTGGGTTTTCGATGGAAAAGAGCATCGTGGATATTACACGCAAGAACAAGTCCAAAGTATTGTAAACTATGCTAAAAGCAAAGGTATTACTATCATTCCGGAATTTGAAATTCCAGGACATTCCCAGGCTGCTCTCGCAAGTTATCCGTGGTTAGGATGCATAGGATATGGTTATAAAGTCCAAACAGATTACACGACAAGCAAGGAAGTAATGTGCGCCGGCAAGGAAACCACAGTCACATTCATTAAAGATGTCCTTGACGAATTATGCGAGTTATTTCCCGGAGAATACATTCATATCGGTGGTGACGAAGCTCCTCGTGACCGTTGGAAAGAATGTCCTATATGTCAAAGAAAGATGGTTGAGATGGGATATGAGTCAGAATCTCAACTTCAAGGATATCTTATCGGTATTGCCGAAGAATATCTGAAGACAAAAGGAAAGAAAATTATCGGATGGGATGAGATTCTCGACTGTGGAATAAGCAAATCAGCCACAGTAATGTCCTGGCGAGGAACTGCCGGCGGCATCAAGGCAGCACAATGTGGAAACGACGTCATTATGAGCCCATCTACATATTTTTACCTTGATTATTGGCAAACATATAGCCACGATGGAGAACCTTTGGCGTTCAAGCGCACTCTTCCGATGCAACAAGTATATTCTTTCAATCCATTCGATGGACTAAATAAAGAACAATGCAAGTCAATAGTCGGCATACAGGCGAATTTATGGACAGAGTATGTTTTTAGTTTTGAACACGCACAAAAAATGCTATTGCCAAGACTAGCAGCAATGGCAGAGATCGCATGGCACGGCTGTGCCGCAACATCATACGCTAGATTTCTTAAAAGAATGCAAGACTGTATATTACCTATTTATGAAACTGAAGGCTATAAATATGCCACTTACGAATTCGAAACAGCAGGACAATTGCTCGCAAACTTGCCGTTGTCTCCGAAAACCGACAAAGCAAAATTGGAGCGTCAAATCAGGAAGAATCCGGAGCAGTGGAAAAAGGCTGTGGAGTTTCTTTGTGAAAAAGAATTGTTGAAAATACCGGAAGGACGACACGAAATTACGGAAGACGGAGTTTATGCCAATGTTCAGGAATACTATACAAAAGACTCCGCCCCATTTGAAAATCACCACAAATACATTGATATACAATGCGTTGTTTCTGGAGAAGAGGAAGTCTTCGTCAGCGATATTTCAGAATGCTCCGACAGACTGTCCGACTACGACGATACGGCAGACATTGAGTTCTTCAAGAGTTCGGCGCAGGCCGATAAAGTAAGATTGAATCCAGAGGGATACCTCGTCCTATTCCCCGGTGAGGCTCACCAACCCTGCATATCCCCAGAGGGACAGCGCAAACATATTAGGAAAATCGTTGTCAAACTTCCTTTTGTCGAGTAACTGTGCCGCTGACAAGCTTGATGCGGCAATCAGGTCTGCAACAGAGTCGCTTTTCCAAAAGTGGATTTCAAAAATAATTTCGCTTTTCTAAAAGTGTTTTGTATCTTTGCATTGAGAAATGCAATGAATTATGGAACTGGCAGACATTCGTCCTATAGTGGCGTTTTACCATAGTAAACTCGCCAAAGCGACACTTGATTTCAAACGCTATCTATACCATAAGATCAATTGGGATGCACGTGTTATTGGTATAAAGGGAGAGCGCGGTGTCGGTAAAACAACTATGCTTTTACAGCGGATCAAGGAGAAGTATAGCAATCCTGATGACACATTCTATATCTCCCTGGACCACTTTTGGTTTCGGACGCACGAGCTACAGGATCTCGTCGAGTTTATGTATAGAAGGGGTATAACCGAGTTCTACATTGACGAAGTACACAAATACAAGGATTGGAGTATCATTCTCAAAAATCTTGTGGATGAACACGACGACCTCAGAATTGTCTACACCGGTTCCTCCTTGCTTGAGATAGACAACGCTAAAGTGGATATGTCCAGAAGGCAGACACCGTACACGCTTAAGGGAATGTCTTTCAGGGAGTACATGGAATACGAAGGCATTATGAAAATGAATGCGGTCCCCTTAGAAGAGCTTCTTAATAACCACGTTTCCATTGCTATGGATATCTCAGCCAATACTAAGATCCTGGTAGCTTTCGAGTCCTATCTGCGCACCGGCGTATATCCTTTCTACAAGGATGCCGGTCAGGACTTCCTTGTGCGCCTCAAGGAAGTCGTGGACACTGTTATAGAAAGTGACCTGCCGGCCGTTGAAAAGATAACTTTTGATACCATCGAGAAGTGTAAGAAACTCCTGATGATTATTGCGGAAAATGTTCCTTTGCAGCCAAACGTGGACAGATTGGCTGCATCGTTGGGAACCACTCGCGATACGTTGCTGAAGCTTCTCTACAAATTGGACAAGGCAGAAATCTTGGAACTTCTGACCGTCGAGTTGAAGAGCTATAAGAAGCTGGTCAACCCGGAAAAGATTTATCTGGGTAACACCAATCTGATGTACGCTTTATCACCTAAAATTGAAGTAGGGACACTTCGGGAGACATTCTTTATTGATCAGTTTGCATCAGTCGGAACTGTTCAGATGCCCACGAAGGGAGACTTCCTTGTGAATGACAAATATCTGTTCGAGGTAGGCGGTGAGGGAAAGAGTTTCGAGCAGATTGCAGATATCCCTAATAGTTACCTGGCCATTGATGGCATTGAGAGCGGATATGGAGCACGTGTACCCTTATGGCTGTTTGGCCTTCTGTATTAGCCAGCCATAATTGGGCAACTACTTTTTCAGCCGGCCAGCCATCCGTCGACGGTGTGGGTCTCGGAGGAGAAGTTGATGCCGAGTCTGATGATTTGCTTGCCGGAGGCAAGGAACGGTTTGTCGTAGCCCTTTTCCTCTATCTGTTTGAGAGCGATTTCCGGAGACTGGTCACGCTTGAGTTCGATGATATAGACATATTTGTCGGTGTCGAAGATGATGTCTATGCGGCCGCGGGATGTGTGGTACTCGGTCTTGACATAGAGTCCCATCATCTTGAGCATCACCGACATCGTGTTCTGGAAGTAGAGTTCGAGGTCACCTTGGATTTCGTAGTCGTTTCCGGAGAGGAATGCGGTGAAGCGGGTCATGAAGGAATCGACGTCGCCGCGTTCGATGTCATCGACAAAACTATAAACAGAGAACTCATCGCCAATAAGAGCCGGAGCGTAGAGCTGGCTGAGTGAATGTAGAAAACCTGCAGCGACCTCCTCGTTTGGGTAGTCGAGATTGTAGGCATTGAAACGGGAGTCATATCCCTTGATTGTCAGATAACCGGTCTGGTACATCAGAGTTATCGGAGCCGGGCTCACATAGTTCGTTCCCGTAAGAGCCTCCACAGAAACTTTATTTTTCGATATATTGTCGAGATTGTATTTCCCCTGTTTGAGATAGCGGACAAGGAATGTCGGAGTGCCGGTCTCGAACCAGTACATCCGGAACTCATTAGCATTAAATGTGTTTAGGAGGCTAAACGGATTATAGACACCTGCTGCCTTATGGTGAAAATGGTATCCATCGTACATCGTCCTCAATTTCTCGTAACACTCGTCCTTGTTAAGGCCATTATTCTCTGAAAGAGCCTCCACACTATCGTCGAAATACGACTTCAATTCATCCTCCGAAACACCGCAGATGTCAGAATACCTCAAATCCATTGATATGTCCATCAGATTGTTCAAAGAACTGAAAACACTCATCTTGCCGAGTTTCGTCACTCCTGTAAGGAAAGCAAAACGGATGAAGCCATCCTTGCCTTTAATAACGCTATAAAAACCCTGAAGTTCGCGACGAAAACTGTCCATCAACTCCGGATTATCAATATTATCAACCACAGGCTTGTCGTATTCGTCTATGAGAATCACTACCCCATTGCCAACCTTTCTGTAGGCGGCCTCAATGACTGCGGCAAAACGGGCAGCCGGTTCTTCAAACCTGTCAGTAACTCCAAACTGGCTTTCCCACGCCAACAAATGTTGATCAAATTTACCGGCAAGGTCAGCAAGGGATGTATAGCGGCTCCCTGTCAAATCCAGATGTAGAACAGGAGATGCCGTCCAGTTCTTTTCCAGTTTCTCAATAGCCAGTCCCTTAAAAAGTTCCTTCCGTCCCTGAAAATACGCCTCCATTGTCGAGACAAGCAGGCTCTTTCCGAAACGACGCGGACGACTCAAAAAATAATAGCTCCCCGTTGCCGCAAGGTTATAAATCTGAGCAGTCTTGTCCACATAGACAAATCCGCCTGTCCTTATCTTCTCAAAATTCTGGATTCCAATCGGGTACAACATAATCTTCAGAGTTTTATCTAACCGACAAAGTTAGCAAACAATTTTCACAACTCAAGCAAGGACTATTGGATATTGATTCAATTGTACGTTGTGCTAATGCGCTTGCGTGAAAGGCCAAAGCGCAGTAGCTCGTGTTTCTAAAAGGCGGGCAAAATAAAGGAGGTTTCAGCAAGCGTAAAAAATAAATTGAACTAAATTTGCATCAGATTTATTGAAGAAGTATTTTTTGATAATCTTCCATATTTTGAAGTTATGGATTCACGGAGAGCAGGAGAATTTTATAATATCGCATGTTTTAAATATAGAAAACCCAAATGTTAAATCTCATAGTTTTGTTTGGTGGTGCTTCAAGCGAGCACGACATATCAATTCTTTCAGCAAAGAATGTAGTTTCATTTATTGATGCAGAATTGTATCAGTTATTCATTGTATACATTACAAAAGATGGCTTATGGAAATATATACCACAAAAAGACGATATTTCCCTTGATTTAGTTAATCAAGAACAAGCCTTTAGTGAAGTATCTTTACTAAGAACAAGAGAAAAAACGAGTCTACAGTTTGTAGAGAATGGAAAGGAACTTTGTAATCCAAATATTGTTTTTCCTGTTTTACACGGAAAAAATGGAGAAGATGGAGTTATCCAAGGCTTACTTCAGTCTCTACAGATACCTTATGCTGGTCCTAGTTTAATTGCTGCGGCAATTTCTATGGATAAAGCAACAACAAAAGACATAGTAAGAGGATTAGGAGTAAAAGTTTCAAAAGACATCGTGATAAGAAAAGGAGAACAAGTTCCAATATTTTCAGAAGTAATCAAGGTATTAAGACTTCCGTTTATCGTAAAACCGTCAAGGGCTGGCTCTTCGTTTGGTGTTAGTATAGTACAGAAAGAAGAAGATTATCTTAAAGCAATCGAATCTGCCTTTTTATGTGATTCCAAGATTTTATTTGAAGAATTTATACAAGGAAGAGAAATAGAATGTGGTGTTTTAGGTAATTATTCCCCCAAAGCATCTACAGTTGGGGAAATTTCATATCCGACTAATTTTTATTCCTATGAAGCAAAGTACAAAAATACACAATCTCAAATTCACATACCAGCTCTTGTTTCAGAAAATGTAATCAAAACAATCCAGGATTATTCTAAAAAGATTTACAAGTCTTTGAATTGCCTTGGATTCGCACGGGTAGATTTTTTCCTAACACAAAACGGAGAGGTTATTTTCAATGAATTGAATTCTATCCCGGGATTTACTGATAGGAGTATGTTTCCTCTTTTATGGCAATATGAAGGAATATCTCAATCAAATTTAATTAATGAGATTATCAAATTAGGACTCAAGGCTTATAGTGATAACTTATGTTAAAAGATAAGGTGACAAAAATTAAGAGGAAAAGAATAACTAAATTTGAGAAATTATGACCAACGACAGGAAAACGACACCGGAGCACGTGACTTCACTCGCAGAATACGAAGTTTTTGTGTTTGGCAGCAATAAGGAAGGACAACACTGGGGCGGAGCTGCCAAATTTGCTCATGACAATTTTGGCGCGGAGTGGGGTGTCGGAATCGGAATGACAGGTCAAAGCTATGCAATACCGACTATGGACGGAGACCTCGAAATAATCCGCAGGTATGTGAAAGACTTCAACGATTATGCGAAAGCACACCCGGAACAGACATTTTTGGTCACGCCTATCGGATGTGGGATTGCAGGATGGAGGGTGGAGGAAATCGCGCCGCTTTTTAAAGAAGCGTCAAGACTTGACAATGTGTCCCTTCCGGAATCGTTCTGGAACATAATAGAAATGACAGCTATCGAGGCCATACGGAGAAGACATTCGGTGCGAAGATACCGGACGAAGCCAATACCTGACGAGATACAGGAACAGTTGCGTCAGGCCATTCAGAAGGTTAACACAGAGGGCGCCCTTCACGTCCAACTTGTAATCGGCGAGCCGAAGGCGTTCAGCGGCCCGATGGCATACGGGAAATTCTCCGGTGTAACGAATTATCTTGTTATGGCGGGAACAAAGGCAGATGACCTTGACGAGCGCATAGGCTACTATGGGGAGCGTCTTGTTCTGCTCGTCCAACAGTTGGGTCTCAATTCCTGCTGGGCCGGAGTAAGTTATAGAAAAATCAGCGGGACATACGAGCTCAAACCGGACGAGAAGATTGGCTGCTACATCGCTCTCGGCTACGGGGAAACACAGGGCATACAGCACAAGTGCAAGCCCGTAGAAGAAATCAGCAACGTCAGCGGCAGGACACCATCGTGGTTCTATGACGGAGTCGAGGCTGCCAGACTTGCTCCGACAGCGGTAAACCAGCAGAAATTCTTCATAGAGTACCTCGGCAAGGTAGACAGTGGTCTTTCCAAAGTCCGCATCAGCAAAGGATTCTCTATGATCGGCTACACGCAGATGGATATGGGTATCGCCAAACTGCATTTCGAAATCGGTGCCGGGAAGGAGAATTTCGACTGGGTTACGGAGTAATTCAATAAAACTTTATGAAACAATAGCATTGAGCCATTTTTTCGCTCAAAACAGTCGGGAGAGCCAGAAGTCGTGGTCGTTTTTGAGGGAATGGGTGCCTTGGTAGCCGCGGTAGCCGTGGAGGCCGTCGGGGTAGAGCATCAGTTCGAAGTGCTTGCCGGCTTTCTGGAGGGCGTCAATCAGGAGCAGAGTGTTCTGATAGTGGACATTGTCGTCACCGGTGCCGTGGGTGAGGCGGAGCATTGCCTGGTCGTTCTTGAAATCTGACGGGTAGTCATTGACATAGTTCAGGGCACAGGCTCTTGCGTAGCCCTCCTGGTTGGTTTCCGGGGTTTCCATATAGCGCTCGGTGTAGTGGGAGTCATAGAGAGCCCAGTCGTAAACACCGCCACCGGCAATCCCGCAGCAGAACTTGTCGCTGTGGCGCATCACCAGCATCGTCGTCATTGTGCCTCCGAACGAAAAGCCCTCGACACCGATGTGCGCGGCATCAATATATGGAAGGGAGGCCAACCAATCTGCCCACTCGCAAAAATCGCTGACAGGCCAACTCGTGACATCCTTATAGACCATATCCTCCCCTGCCCTGCCGTTGTGCCCGGCTGCACGCGAATCACAAACAATCTTGATGATTCCATTCTCTGAGAACCATTGATTTGCGGCATTCGGGGCACGCCATTGGTCGCGGACATACGGAGTGTCGGGACCGCCGTAAATCTCCATCACCACCGGATATTTTTTTTCTCCGGACGGGTCGAAATCTTTCGGATATGTAATCATTGCCGGAAGCTCGAATCCGTCTTTTGTTGTCATCGAAATGAGCTGAGGAAGAGCATATTGGGAGGCATCAAAATTCTCCGGAGCGGAGTCGCCGAGAATCTCGGAGGAAGCGATTTTGCCCCGTTTGAGATTGTAGCGGATTTGCCTGGAAGGAGTCGTGGAATTGGAAATATATGCCGTGAACGAAAGTGCGTCATCGGAAAACGCCACTCCTGCGGCATTCATTTCAAGCGGAGTGAGAGCCTTCAGACTTGATGCCGAGGATGCAACCAATGCTGAAGAAGCACCGGCAAAGGCGGCTCTGGAGTCAATCGCAGGGGAAGACGCTAAAGCTTTGCGGGAAGCCTTCAAGGCTGTGCGCGGAATGTCCACCGAGAAAACTGTCACCCTCGGCGCCCCGTCAAGTTTTGCAGAGAAATAGAGTTTGCCACCGGATTCATCCGCCTTCAGCACAGTTGCTGCCCACAAACGGCTGTCGGTCAGACGAAGAACTGTCTCTCCATCGTATGAAATGTAGTAAATCTGGTCCCAACCTGTCTCGAAACGCCGCGCCACATAAAGGCCGGTGCGTCCGAACTCCATACTCTCAAACCAATCCAGCCAAGTGGGGTATTTCTCATTGTAAATCAGCCTTTTGACTCCCGTTGTCGCATCCACTGCAAAGAGATTGAGGTCGTTCTGAATCCTCGGCAGCGTCGGGACATAAAAATCGCGGCTGTCAGCGCTCCAGAACGGGATGCCGAAATAGCCGTCGCAGATATTGCTCTCGGCGTAGGAGGACGCAGGGGTGCATCCTTCGGTCGCGGTACCGGACGTTCCGCCCATAAGCGGGAAATCCGCCCAGACAATATTGCCTGAACAGTCAAAAACAGTCTCCGCCGTCAAGGAGGAGCCGTCGGTGTCTATCTGAGCCGGAGATTGAGCAGCGCTGCAGGTCGCCACGGCAGAGTTCAAATCCACAATCCCGATGCGGACAAGAGGATTTGCCTGCCCCGCCTTAGGATAGCGTGTGTTATTCAGGTGACCCGGATACCCGGTATGGTCAGGCGCGGAGACATCGTACCCGGCAAACGGAGAATATATCGGAAAATATGGAACATTTGTGTTGTCGAAACGGTAGAATCCTATGCGACGGCTGTCGGGAGACCACCAGAAAGCCTTATAGCGGGACGGTCGACCGAGAATCTCCTCATAATACACCCACGATGCAAATCCGTTGAGTATCAATTCACTTCCATCAGAGGTCAAGCGGCATTCCCTGCCCGTCGCGAGGTCCTCCACCCAAAGGTCATTGCCGCGTGTAAACGCTATTTTCGTCGAATCCGGTGAATATGTAGGATTCACTCTCAACTGCGAACTGAGTTTCCCGTCACTCCCCTGTGCGGCCACAGTCCAAAACGACAACAGAAAAAATATAAACTTCTTCATATATTAAACAACTCGTCCTTAAAATTTACAAGATAAACCTTCTCGACAGCACGAGTGAGCGCCGTGTAGAGCCACTTCAAATCGTCCAAAGTCAGGAAATCCTGCCAGAAAGCATTGTCGATGAAAACGCATCTCCATTGTCCGCCCTGCGATTTGTGACAGGTCAGCGCCTCGGCATACTTGAGCTGAAGGGCATTGAAATACTTGTCCTCCCTCACCGCAGCCCAGCGTTTGCGCTTCGAACTAATGTGCGAATAGTCCGCATCCACACCGATATAAAGCTGATTCGACTGTTCGTAGCTTAGCGAGGCCGACTCCGAATCGAGTGTATCCAAAATCACTTTTGCCGTAAACTCCTGATCATTATAATCCGGAAGCAGCAGGCGCGCCGAGGCAAAATGCAGCCCGTAGCGTTCCTCATATCCCGAAATCTTCAAAAGTTTGGCAATATCACCGTTTGCAATATAATCCACGCCCTCCAAGTCCTCGCAAAACTGATAACAATTCTTCACAATCATCAATTTATCCCCTCTCACAAGCCTATCTTCTTTAAACTGCACCATTGAGCGCACGCCCATATTGTATTTTATTGCCCGTTTGTTCGAACGACAGAGAATCACAGTATCATCCTCTCCATAACAGGAATATGCGTCCCCCAGACACTCAATGAGTTCCCCACCCCCTATCCTCGAAACATCGTCATATCCCGCTACCGACAGCCCAATATCCTCATATTCAAACATATCCTCGCCATACTCCGAACGGGTTATGAGTTCACGGAGCCTCGTCGCGTTCGCAAGAATCCCAGACTCTTTCTGCTGCCGCACGACCGTCGTGAGAGTACAGAACACCGTTCCGCCCATCATCGCCATATACTCGCGGGAAAGTGCCGGACTACAGTCCATCCCAACCGGAGGGAGCTGCGCGGCATCGCCTATGAGCACCAGTTTGCAATCGACACCGCTGCGCACGAAAGTTACAAGGTCGTCAAGCAAGTTTCCGCTGCCGAAAGATGAAGTCGATTGCTGCTGCCCTCCCTCTATGCCTATGAGCGACACCTCATCGACGACGAAAAGCGTGTCCTTGTCCTTGTTAGGAGAGAGCGAAAACTGTCCGTAACCGTCTCCGCCGACAGATTTCTGACGATAGATGTGCTTGTGTATAGTGGCTGCCGGACGCCCTGAATAGTTCGAGAGAACCTTTGCCGCCCGTCCCGTAGGAGCGAGGAGCACTGTCTTGATTTTCAGTTCATTAAGCGTGTTGATGACAGCGGAAATGGCTGTGGTCTTTCCTGTGCCGGCATAGCCGTTCACCACCATGATGTCATCGTCCCGACCGACAAACTCAGACACCAGACGGAGGAAATTGTCCTGACAAGGAGTCGGGTCATACCGCAGATGGGAACGGAATCCCTGATAGAGAAAATCTGACTGCCCCATTACCTCGCCTTTCTGTTAAAGATGAGATAGAAGACGATCAGCACCGGATAGATTTCCACACGACCGAGGAACATATTCAGGCAGCAGACAAGTTTGGCGGCGACAGACAGACCGCTCATTACCCCCGTGCCTATTGCGCTGATACCTACGTTTCCTATTGTCGCTATGGCAATCGAACTGGCGTCCGAGCCGCCCAAGCCTGTGGCGATGAGCGCAAAAATTGCAAAAGTCGCAAGAATCGCATACACGACAAAATACATAAGCACAGAATTCACTGCGTTGTCTGAAACGAGATGGTTGCCAAGTCTCACCGGATAGACGGAATTGGGATGAAGCCTGCGCCGAATCTCACAGCCAGCCGCCTTGAGGGCTATAAGCACACGATCAGACTTGATACCTCCAGAGGTCGATCCTGAACATCCGCACTGTATTCCGCAATAAATCAGCATGACGGAAGGAAATATCGGCCAAAGATATGGATTGCCAATGGCAAATCCTGTTGTTGTAATAAAGCTCACGACGTGAAACAGAGACGTCCACAATGCATTCCCGACGGACTTTGTCGCGCCTTCAAAAAGCAGTCCGAACGCGACCAGCAGCGTCATTACGGCAATTGTGCCAAGATAGAAGCGGACGACAGGATTCTTGAACACCTTGAACGAACCGGTTGTGGCGAAATGGAATATCATCCCGAAATGCATCCCGGATATGACCATGAAGAAAATGACGATGCCTTCAATGATGCGCGAATCGAAATATGCAATCGAGGTGTTCTTTGTGCTGAAACCGCCTGTAGCGATTGTACTGAAAGAGTGATTGACCGCATCAAAGAGACTCATCCCTGACACCCAAAGCAATATAGTCTCTACGATGGCAAGCGATAGATAGACAAGACAAATTATCCACACTGTGCGCGAAGACCTGTAGCGGTAGCCTTCCCGAGAAAGCGAGGACAGTTCAAGATTAGTCATCTTCAGACGAAAAGGACTGCTGTCCGGAATCACAAGAAGAAGGAAAACTATCACTCCGAGCCCGCCTATGAAATGTGTCGAAGACCTCCAGAAAAGCAGGCTTTTCGGTAAGACCTCCACGTCTTTCACCACAGAGTATCCCGTTGTCGTGAAACCGGAAACGGACTCAAAGAGCGAGTTTATCAACGAAAACTCCCCTCCGTAGAGGACGTATGGCAGCATTCCGAAGATAAAAGAAAGAATCCAGGAGATGAAGATGATGAGATAGCCGTCGGTCATGGTTATCGACGGGACCTTTCTGACAAATATGAATGGGAACGCTCCTACTATGAAAGTTATGAGGAAGCTGATCGCAAGAGGGCCGAAAGCGGCGTCCATACCGTTCACGATGGATACCATCATCGACAGGAACATGAACAACGCACTCACCAGGAGTGCCTTGCCTACATTCACCGATATGACCTTTACATCCAAAATTGTGTTTCTTTAGAAATCAGGACCACCTTCTTCTTCCGGTTGCTGTTGATTCTGCTGCTCAATCCTCGTGCGTAGCAGTTTCATCCGTCTGCTGAGATCTGCGTTTTCTTCAGTCACTTCCGACAGAGACTCGTTGAGTGCGGCGAGTTCGTCATCTCCGTCAAAATCATAGACATATCTCCTGCCGGTGGCACGATAGGCCGTCATGCCGTCGTTCATCCGCCGTATCGGATCGACGAAATATGACAGGAAAAAGAAAAGCAGAAGCAGCACAAGCAGCAGTCCGGCGGCGACCGAAACGACCCCGGGCACAATGCTTCGGTAGAAACTCTCCTGAAACGTCTCGGAGTTGGCTTCAAGGTCATCGTAAATCGCGGCATTCAGCGCCTCCAAATCAGAATGCAGACGATTGAAACGAGGTTGGAGTCTCTCGAAATACCATCCGCGGGAATCAATAAAATCCGAAGATATGACATTCTGAAGTTCGAGCGAAGTCAGCATGTAGGCGGAATAGGCGTATGCCACGGAGTCAGCAAGCGGAAGTGCACGCCGTGAGGTCAGCGACTGCTTTAGACTGTCGCAATGACTCAGGAACAACTCACGGTCGAACTCCGGCAGTATGTTGGAACTCTCGTCTCCGATGAGTGCCAGAATCTTGAGGTTGTAGCTGTCCGTAATGGTCGCGAGCCGCTGCGAGACATTGAGACTGTTGATGTTGGAAGCGATGAGATCGGAGACATAGTTGCTCATCCTCCTGTACTCCAACACCGAAATGATGCTGGAGAGCATAAGGATGGCAGCAATAGAACTCATTCCGAGGATGAACTTGCCCTTCATCGTGAGCCTCCGTTCCCCTCTCCGACCTATTTTTTTCCAATCAATCATTATCAGAATTTAAACGAATCTTTAAGCGCAGTAGTCTTGTTGAACACAAAGTGCTCCGGTGTGCTGTCCAAATCTTTGAAGAAGTAGCCCACGCGCTCGAACTGAACTGCAAGCCCTGAATTATCCTCAAGAAGCGCAGGCTCGGCAAAGCCTGAGGTCACCTTGAGAGAATCCGGATTGAGATACTCCTTGTAGTCCTTTCCCTCAGGAATAGAGCCCATCTCCGGCTCGGTGAAAAGCTTATCATAGAGACGGAGCTCCACCTCCTTCGCGTGAGCGGCACTCACCCAGTGAATCGTACCCTTGACGGAACGCCACTCCCCGGAACCGGGACGGGTCGAAGGGTCGTATGTACACTTCAACTCAACCACATTGCCGTCGGCGTCCTTGACAATCTCGTTGCACTTTATTATATAGGTATATTTCAGGCGAACCTCGCCGTCCGGTTTGAGGCGGAAATATTTCTTCGGAGCGTCTTCCATGAAGTCCGCCCTTTCGATAAGCAACTCTCCTGTGAACGGGACCTTCCTTGACGGGCCTTCCGGAGCCGCGGGATTGAGAGGGGCGTCGAACCACTCGACTTTGCCCGGTTCCCAGTTGGTAATCGTGAGCTTTATAGGGTCCTGTACCACCATATAGCGGTTCGATCTCTCGTTAAGGTCCTGACGCACACACCATTCCATAAGCTGAAGGTCAATCAGCTGCTCCCTTTTCGCGAGGCCCACCTTGTCAACGAACATCTTGATTGACTCAGGAGTGTAGCCACGACGGCGGATTCCGCAAATGGTCGGCATACGAGGGTCGTCCCATCCGCTGACATAGTTGTTGCGCACGAGTTCGAGGAGCTTGCGCTTGCTCATCACGGTGTAGGTGAGGTTGAGACGAGCGAACTCATATTGATGAGAAGGGAATATTCCGAGTTTTTCGATGAACCAGTCGTAGAGCGGACGATGAACGTCGAACTCAAGGGTGCAGATAGAGTGGGTGATGTGCTCGATGGAGTCGCACTGGCCGTGGGTGTAGTCATACATCGGATAGATGCACCATTTGTCGCCAGTACGGTGATGATGAGCGTGTACGATGCGGTACATGATAGGGTCGCGGAACATCATATTCTTGCTGGCCATGTCAATTTTCGCGCGGAGCACCTTTTCGCCATCGGCATATTTTCCAGCCTTCATCTCGCTGAAAAGGCGAAGGTTCTCATCGACACTGCGGTCTCTATACGGGCTGTTCTTTCCTGGCTCGTTTACGGTTCCACGCCCGATGCGGATTTCCTCCTGAGACTGGTCATCGACGTATGCAAGTCCTTTCTTTATAAGTTCCTCTGCCCATTCATACAACTGGTCGAAATAGTCCGAAGCATATCTTTCTTCTGCCCACTGGAAACCGAGCCACTTGATGTCCTCTTTGATTGAATCGACATATTCCGTGTCTTCCTTGACAGGATTGGTGTCGTCGAAACGGAGATTCGTCTTTCCGCCATACTTCTGCGCAAGCCCGAAGTTAGTGCAGATGCTCTTCGCGTGTCCGATGTGCAGATAGCCGTTAGGCTCCGGCGGAAAACGTGTGATTATGCTGTTGTACTTGCCGCTGGCAAGATCCGCTTCGATGATTTCCTCAAGGAAGTTCAGAGTCCTCGGCTCCGTCGCTTCCGCTGTCTTGAAAGTCTCTTCCATTCTTCGTATTATTATTTTTATGCAAAACAAACTACAAATATAGGAGATTTTTTAGTATTTTTGCGTCGATTTCGGGCATTTATCAATCTATGATTATATATCCCGACAAAATATGTGAAATTCGGAAATATCAAAAGATGGCGTCGGTTCAGTCAATGACAGGCTACGGAAAGGCGGAGCTTGTGGTGGAAAAGGGAAAAATTATAGTTGAACTCAGAACTGTCAACGGAAAGACAGCGGACATAAGCGTCAAGTCGCAGTTGCTTCCACGAGACAAGGAAATAGTTGTAAGACAGTATCTTGCAAAGGAACTTCAACGCGGCTCAATCGACTTTTTCATGAATTTCGAACAGAATGAAGGCGATTCATCACGGGAAATCAACGAAGAGGCGTTGCTCGGATATTTCTCTCAGATCAAAGACATCCGGAGCAGAATTGGAGCCGGAGAGCTCGCACTTTTTGACGCTGCAATCCCGTCCTTGCTGAGGATGCCTGATGTCGCCGGGCAGACAAAGAAGCTGGAAGTCGTGAACGAAGAAAACTGGGAGGCCGTTTTCGGGACAATAAAGGCTGCGGTTGAAGCACTCAAGACATTCAGACTGCGAGAAGGCGAGGCCCTCAGGCGCGATGTCACCGCAAAGGTGGAGAACATACTTGCCTGCTCGCATGAAATAGAGAAATTCGAGCAGGAGAGAATTGCACAAATCAGAGAAAAGATTTTGACGCGTTTTGACGAGCTCAAACTGGAGGTGGACCAGACGAGGCTCGAACAGGAGATGATATTCTACATAGAGAAACTCGACATCAACGAAGAGAGAGTAAGGCTTCGCCAACATTGTGCATACTATCTCGAAACTCTTGAGAATGAGCCGTATCCGGGACGCAAACTCGGCTTTATAGCTCAGGAAATGGGACGGGAAATCAACACCACCGGTTCAAAATCCAACAATCACGAAATGCAGAAATTTGTCGTAAAGATGAAGGATGAGTTGGAGAAGATTAAGGAGCAGTCATTGAACATCCTCTAAACGGGCTTTAGCATTTAAGATTATGGCAGACAAGGACTTGAAAGACATAATACCATCGACGGAGTTTAGGGAAAAACTTGCCCGATACACTCTTGTCGCGCTCGGGGTCGCCATCACCGGGGTCATTTGCTGGTATTTCAGCAGTGTTCTGGTCTATCTGCTGCTCGCAGGAGTCGTTTCTTTGGTCGCGCGACCGATTGTGAAGTTTCTGAGGAAGGCCCAGGTAAAGGGGAAGCATCTGCCCGACTGGGTGGCAGCGGTGCTGACCATCATCATCATCCTGGTGATTTTTCTCTCCGTGATTCTCGGAGTAACTCCTCTGCTGACCAATGTGGTGAACGAAGTTTCTTCGGCGTATAATGGTAACATTCAGGGAATTGCAGGACCTCTGAGAGATTTCAACAATTGGATTGTCGCCACTTTTCCTGCCCTTGGAAAGGATTTCCGTATTGAAATAGTCCTCCTGCACGAACTCCAGAAGACATTTGACATTTCGATTTTCTCGAGTGTAATCGGTTCTGTGGCAAGTTTCCTCGCAAATTTCGGAATAGGCCTTTTCTCTGTGATTTTCATCGCATTTTTCTTCATTAGGGACGAAAGTCTTTTTATGAGAATCATCGCCTCCTTTGTGCCAGACAAGATTGAGGACAGTGTAAAGGAGTCAATCGGCGATGTGGAATATCTGCTCAGCCGCTATTTTGTGGGTATTCTCATCGAGATGGCGGGAGTCGCGTTGCTCGACTTCCTCGGGCTCGCCCTCATCGCAAGGTTGCCGTGGGGTTCGGCGCTGGGTATCGCATTCCTCGCCGGAATTCTGAACGTGATTCCATACGTAGGCCCGCTCATCGGCACCTGCCTTGGAACGATTATGGGCTTGGTGCTCAAGTACTGCGGAGTCGGAATGATTGGCCTTGACGTTCCGTTTTGGGCATTCGCGCTGATTTTGATTGCGATTATGTGCTGCACACAGCTCGTCGATAACTTCATCTACCAGCCGGTCATCTACTCGAACAGCATAAAGGCCAGCCCACTTGAGATTTTCATCGTGCTGCTTATGGCAGCAACGCTCGGAGGCGTATTCGGAATGCTTGTTGCTATCCCGTGCTACACCGTAGTCAGGGTTATTGCAGGACGCTTTTTCCGAAACATCAAGCCCATACGGAAGCTGATACCCGAAGACCGGATTACCCAGAAACGCAGTGAAAATGAAGTTCTGTCTTGATTTCTTCGGAAAATAGTCCTATCTTTCCGAGCGTTTGCAAATTGCGGACAAACGAAACTATTCAATTTTAAAAAAATGAAAAAGAGTTTATTTGTAATTCTGGCGATTTTCGGAGCGTTGATTGCCACACTTTCGTGCAAAAAGGAGAAAGACTTGACGTCTGGCACAGAAGAGCCTCCAATTGTTGAAGTGAGCGGTGTTTCACTGGACAAAACGACTATTGGAATGATGGTTGGAGAGAAAGTGAAACTTGTAGCGACGGTCACTCCGGACGATGCGACGAATAAGAATGTATCGTACAAGAGCGATGACAATAACATTGCGACTGTGACACAGGACGGCGAAATCAGTGCCGTAGGCGAAGGATCTACTATAGTCCGGGTAACCACCGAAGACGGTCAATTCAGAGCCGGCTGCAAGGTACACGTAAGCAACACCGCCCATCTCGTGAAAGAAATCGAACTTAACGAGACTGAATTGACACTCGCAGTCGGAGAGACTTTCCAGCTGACTGCCGCCATAAAACCGAGTTATGCAAACAACAAGAATGTCGTCTGGAGCAGCAAGAACGAGCAAATCGCCACAGTGAATGAAACAGGGCTGGTGACGGCAATTGCAGGGGGGGCACCCGAATCTTTGCCAGTTCAGAGGATGGAGGAGCAGTCTCTGTCTGCAACTTGAGGGTATCAAATCCTGGTGTAAATGAAATTAGAAAATTCGAATTTTCGCCGAATTATGGCATAATAGGAGTCGGAGAGAAATTGAATCTCAAACCTTATTTATGGAAGGTATATAGATCGTTTTTTAACGTACGCCCCGAATTCCCAAGTCAATTCACATTCAACAGCGACGACCCTGAAGTCGCCACAGTTGACAATGATTTCAACATCATCGGCAATAAAGCCGGCACAGCCTTAATCACCGTGACAATGAACAGGTTCAAAAACCCGGAAATCGGTTCATTCACCATTGAAGTCGAAGACACGTTCCTCGGCTCTGTAAAGGATGTTTATAAGATAAAAGATAAGGGATTGGTGCTTGAAAGTACGATTTTATCCGGAAAACTCTATCCCAACGACAAGATTAAACTCATCCAGAGATCGGACAATGGGAAAAACTATAATATGACCGTCGATAGACTCAGTCTCTATGGCAAAGTATTGGAATATGCCGAAAAGGGTAATGAGCCTGGGATTTTATTAGCCGGAACTGAGCAAATGTCAGCTTCCGACATAGAAAGAGGCGCGGTCATCACATCACCTGAGACTAAAAGAGTCATCGTGACACGGAAAGTCGTCGGAACACTCCACATTACAGGAAAGACAGCCCCCGTCACTCCTGGCTACAAGGCACAACTTTTCGACGGAATAATAGACGTCGGTGCAGAACTCAGCGAAATTTTCAAAGAGGAAGAAATCAAACCGGACAAAACATATCATCTCGTCACTTTCAAAATTGCCGCACCGTACAAACTAGCTTGCCGCTATGGCCAAGTCTTCAAACTCCGTGAAGGCGGCCGCGAAGTCGGGACTTTCACAGTATCCGACGCCGACCCGATGGAAGTGGCATTCTGACAGATTGACATAAATAAATTCCCGCAAAGACCACAGAGATTCTTGTAGAACGATGCGGGTATCAGGTTTGCCTGGCGGCCGGCCCATAAGCTGATCCGCCGGGTTTTCATTTCAATTTTGAACTTTTATTATTATGATACAAGAAAAACAACAACATCCCATACAGACACATTTATTTCTAACCTACACTTTGATATCAGCAATAAAATTCCTATATTTGCACTGAGTTATTTGACAGCACAGCACCGCAAATCACTGAAAATCGCACGGTTGCCAACTCGTTACTGTTATATCTCAAATACTTCGCCAAGTATTTATTCCTCAATCGGTTGTATCAAACCATTGAAAATCTGAAATAAATTACACACATTATTAACTTTAAATATCTGACATCATGAGTTTTGACATAACACAGTTCATCGGTTCACTCGCCACCCTCACACTTCTTCTGGGCTACTTGCCGCAGACAATCCACACGATACGCACCCGCAAAACGGATGACATCGCACTTGGAACTTTCCTGCTGCTTGGCTTGGGCTCCGTGCTTTTCTGCGTTTATGGAATCCTGCTTCCGAGTTGGCAGATTGCGGTTGCAAACGGCATCACCGCAGTACTCAGCGCGATTATCTTCGGAATAAAGATGTATAACGACCACTTCAAGAGAAAATTTTAATCATTTATCGTCTATGTCATTTGCGGAAGAAAGAATCAACTCGACGGCGCTCACTTTTGATGACGTCCTGCTTGTGCCCGCCTACTCCGAGGTCTTGCCACGGGAAGTCAGCACAAAAGCCCGTTTCACACGGAACATCAGCCTCAACATCCCCATCGTCTCCGCGGCGATGGACACGGTCTCCGAAAAGGCGATGGCAATAATGCTTGCCCGAAAGGGAGGCATCAGCGTAGTACACAAGAACATGGGCATTGAGGCTCAGGCACGGCAGATTCGCGAGGTGAAGGAGTATCCCGCAGAGGGCGACAAGATTCCATGCCTTGACGCAGAAGGAAGGCTTAGGGTAGCCGCCGGAGTCGGCATCACGGCAGACGTACTCGACAGGGTGACGGCTCTTGTTGAGGCTGGGGTCGACGCGATTGTGCTTGACTCGGCGCACGGAGATTCACATGGAGTCGTGGAGGCCCTGAGAAAAATCAAGGCCGTCTATCCTGAGCTTGACACGGTCGTCGGAAACATAGCCACGGCAGAGGCGGCTGTACGTTTGATTGAGGCCGGAGCGGACTCACTCAAGGTCGGCATCGGACCGGGCTCCATCTGCACAACGAGAATCATTGCCGGAGTGGGTGTGCCGCAGATTTCAGCGATATACGACGTGGCCAAGGCTGCAGAAGGCTCCGGGGTTCCGGTGATTGCCGACGGCGGACTGCGCTATTCGGGAGACATCGTGAAGGCCCTTGCTGCCGGCGGAGACAGCGTGATGATCGGCTCAATGTTCGCCGGTACAGATGAGGCTCCTGGAGAAATCTTCGAGGAGAACGGGCGCAAGTTTAAGTCCTATAGGGGTATGGGGTCGGTGGATGCGATGAAGGCCGGTTCACGCGACCGCTATTTTCAGGACGGTGAAGACAGCACGAAGAAACTCGTTCCAGAGGGCGTCGTAGCCCGCGTTCCTTACAAGGGAAGCGTTGGAGACATCATCTATCAGCTCGTGGGAGGCATACGTTCGGGTATGGGCTACTGCGGTGCGGCCGACATCGATGCTCTACACACCGCGCGCTTTGTCCGCATTACCGCCAATGGACTTGTGGAAAACCATCCGCACGACATCACGATTACCGGAAATACGCCGAACTATCATAAATAAGATATGACAGAAAAAATAGTTATAGTTGATTTCGGCTCGCAATACACCCAGCTCATCGCCCGAAGAATCAGGGAGATGCAGGTCTATTGCGAGATTGTTCCCTACAACAAATTCAGACAGGAGGATTCCCGAACGACCGCAGACATAAAGGACACACACTCCCCTTTCGGTCAGGAAGTAAAGGGAGTGATTCTCAGCGGCAGCCCTTGCTCGGTGAGAGGGGAAAACGCGCCGCGAGTAAATCTTGAAGGCATCAAGGGAGTGCTTCCCCTTCTCGGAGTTTGCTACGGAGCTCAATATCTCGCACAGTTCTTCGGCGGTAGTGTGGAAAAGTCCCCGACCAGGGAGTACGGCCGCGCGATGATGAATGTCCGTGATGACGATGACCCCCTCATGGCGGGACTCAGCGCAAGCTCTCAGGTATGGATGTCACACGGTGACACCATAACTGCCATTCCGCCGACCTACCGGATCATAGCATCAACGGAGGACGTGAACATAGCAGCATTCCGGATCTCCGGTGAGCAGACATGGGGACTCCAGTTCCACCCGGAGGTTTACCACAGCTCCGAAGGAACGCAGCTCCTGCGCAATTTCGTGCTCGGCATCTGCGGATGCTCCGGCAACTGGACCAGCGAGGGCTTCATCGAGCAAACAGTCCGTGAGCTTAAGGAAAAACTCGGCAATGACAAGGTTGTGCTCGGGCTTTCCGGCGGAGTCGATTCTTCAGTCGCCGCAATGCTCCTGCACCGCGCCATCGGCGACAACCTCCATTGTATCTTTGTGGATTCCGGTCTGATGAGAAAGAACGAGGCTGTTGAAGTACTTGAGTCCTACAAGGGTATGGGGCTGAATGTCAAAGGAATTGACGCTGCAGAACGATTCCTCTGCGACCTGCGTGGAGTGACCGACCCTGAAGCGAAGAGAAAGATTATCGGCAAGGATTTCATTGAGGTTTTCAACGCGGCTGCCGGCGAAATCAAGGACGTGAAATGGCTCGGACAGGGCACGATTTATCCGGATGTGGTCGAATCCGCCCAGGTGAACGGCACGGCTGTGGTCATCAAGTCTCACCATAATGTGGGAGGTCTGCCTGAGAAGATGAATCTGAAAATTGTGGAGCCGCTGCGTCTGCTTTTCAAGGACGAGGTGCGCAGGGTCGGCCGTCAACTGGGCATCAGCGAGGCCCTGATCGGGCGTCATCCTTTCCCGGGTCCTGGACTTGGAATACGTATCATCGGCGAGGTGACTCCGGAGAAAGTCCATATCCTTCAAGAGGTTGACCACATCTACATCAGCATTCTCAGGGAGACAGGTCTCTACGACAAAATCTGGCAGGCTGGAGCCATACTCCTCCCGGTTCAGAGCGTAGGAGTCATGGGCGATGAAAGGACCTATGAAAGCTGCGTGGCACTGCGGGCGGTGACATCAGTCGACGGCATGACGGCTGATTGGGCTCGGCTGCCCTATGAGGTGTTGGCGCGGCTCTCAAACGAGATAATAAACAAGGTCAAAGGGGTTAACCGCGTGGTGTATGATGTATCATCGAAACCACCTGCTACCATAGAGTGGGAGTGACGGGGCGCAGAAAAGGCGACCTGCTTCGTTGGACGGAAAATGATTCTGAGATGAAAGTGGGAGAGGATATAGAGAAAAAGGACTGCATCGGCTGCGGTCCTTTCTTTTTTGCCTTCCGGCAAATCTCATAAAAATGGCTAAACGATTATTGATGTTGCAAAGGTAGTGAGGGCGTGGGAAGCGGACAATACCAAGATGTCGGTATTTTGACAGTCTGTCATCGTTTAGTGACAATATTGCAGGGAAAAGGGACGAAATGTCGCGACAAAGTTCCAATAATCCAGAGGTTTCACATTATGATTGAATGGCACTTGATTTGCTCCGAATTTCTGTGGTTTTGATGTTAAACTTTTAAAACTATAATATTATGATTACAGAAAAACTTCAGAAAGAATTCAACGAGCAGATTACCGCTGAGTTGTGGTCTTCACAGTTATATCTCCAAATGGCATTCTTCCTCAAGAAAGAGGGTTGGGACGGTTTCGCACATTGGATGGAGAAACAGTCCGAGGAAGAGAGAGGGCACGCCTGCTCTATGGCTGATTTTGTCATAAAAAGAGGCGGTGAGGTCAAGCTTCAGATGATTGACGTCGTTCCTTGCGGTTGGGGCAGCGTTCTTGAGGTTGTCGAGCATGTCGCAGAACACGAACGCCATGTGTCAAAACTCATTGACGACCTTGTTGCCGTTGCCCATGACGAGAAAGACAATGCGGCTCAGGACTTCCTTTGGGGATTTGTCCGCGAGCAGGTCGAGGAAGAGGCTACTGCCGACGCTCTCGTTGCCAAGGTAAAGCATGCAGGAGAAGCCGGGCTTGCATGCATTGACGCTGAACTCGCAAAGAGGTAGACGAATACCTATTCGGAAAAAGCGGAAAATCTTTTGGGCAGCCGCCCGAGGATTTTCCGCTTTTTCCGTTTATCGTTTTCTCAACGAAAAGAAGAACTGAAGGCCGTGGGGAACACGATTGACGGCGCGAATTTCGCCACCATGGAACGCGATGGCGTTGCGCACAATGGAAAGCCCGAGGCCAGAGCCTCCGTCATCGCGGGTGCGGCCTTCGGAAATACGGTAGAAACGTTCAAAAAGACGAGAAAGATGCTGCTGAGGAACTCCGCAACCGGTGTCATAGTAGCTCAAGTGGATCATGTCTCCCGCTTTCCTCCTGTCTTCGGGCACATCATCGCGGCATTCGACATGGATTCTCACGCCGTCTCCGGCATATTTCAGGCTATTCTCGACGAAGTTACGAAATATCGCGTGAATCAGCGTCCTGTTGCCATATATCATAAGATCTGAAGGCAATGCATTCTCCATCACATCACCTCTCTCAGACAGGCGTTCAGAGAATTCAGAACTCACCTCATCCACTATTTCCTTAAGATTAACGCTCTGACGGACAAGTTTTTCGGGAGATTCTTCAATCTTGCTGATGAGCGACACATCACGGATGAGGTCCGACAGGCGCACGGACTGGACATAGGCCCGGTGTATGAAATTCCGTCGGCGCGCCTCGTCCATGTCCGGACAGGATTCCAGCGTTTCAAGATAGCCCATTATGCCGGTCACCGGAGTGCGGAGCTCATGGGAAATGTTTCCAGTGAGTTGCTGTTTCAGAGTAGCCACTGCCTTATCGCTGTCCCGAACATACTGCGTCTGAAGCCTCTGCACGTCTGAACTGAAATGGGAAGAAAGGAGGATGATTGCCAGCAGGGCGATGGCGAAAAGCAGGGCGGACGCCAGAAGGAAGATATTGTTAGGCCGCAGGCGTGGCTTCACGTCAGCGTCGTATGGTAGCGCCACACGGATAATCCTGTCCCCGTGAATCTTGGAATAGTAGAGGTATTTCGTTCCCGTCGTCAGCGACACTCGAACCGCCGTTGCAACCGAATCACGCAGCGAACCTGTAACCTCAGGACGGTCGGAGTGATTTTCAAGGTGAAGTTTCTCGATGCTGTCGAAAAGGACATTGCCGGCAGTGTCAAGCACCGTTGCTCGCAGGTCTTTGGGAAACAGAGTTGTCACATAAGCGTAATCGTCTGTCTTTGCGAGAATTCCAGCATACGATGCAAGATCGTTTTCTACATATTGAGCCTTAGCCTGGGTGTCGATACGGACCTGGAACACAACGAGCGCGAAAGCAAACACGGCAAACGCCGCCGCAAAGCTGACAATCAGTTGGCGGCTGTAAATCCTCCTGATGGAGCCTGTAGTCCTGTCTTCCGTCATGGCAGTGGATGAAAACTATATCCGAATCCGGAACGGTTGGTAATGCACGATTTCATCGGGCCGAGTTTGGCACGTATCCTCGCAATATGCACGTCAATCGTCCGGTCAAGCACATACGGTGCGTCTTTCCACAGCCGGTCTATAATTTCTTCCCGAGAAAAAACCTTTCCAGGATGGGCAGCGAGAAGAGAAATTAGTTCAAATTCCTTCTTTGAAAGCGTTACCGGTGTGTCTGACACATACACCATCTTGGACTTCGGGTCAATCTGAAGACTCCCCGTTTCAAGGACGTCCGTATGCTGTTCTCCCGAAGGAGGGGAACTTCGTCTCAGCACGGCCTTCACCCGGGCCAGCACTTCTTGAATGGAGAAAGGCTTGCTGATGTAGTCGTCACCGCCGGCCGAGAATCCGGTGAGCATGTCATTTTCGGTGCTCCGCGCCGTAAGGAATATGATTGGTATCTCCAACTGCCTTTCCTTCCGGACAACTTCCGCCATTCTGAATCCGGACATTCCGGCCATCATCACATCAAGCAGAATCAGCCTATGTTCCGGCGTCAGTTTTTCCAAAGCGTCCTCCGCCGACGATGCCGTATCAACGACATACCCGGCATTCTCAAGATTGAATTCAAGAATTTCACAAATGTCTTTCTCGTCATCGACGACAAGAATTCGCGCTCCCGTTGAATTTGCAGCCTCTGCCATATTCCGATGAAATGTTAACTTGCGCAAACCTTAGATTTGCAGAGTGGTTCTGCTGCGCCAAGGTATGCAGCGCAAAA
>ERZ779877.229-NODE-229-length-65366-cov-5.327387_pt1 | contig 65366 bp, 59 predicted proteins | sample MGYA00511556_ERZ779877 | MGnify/ENA primary metagenome ERZ779877 (study PRJEB29588, sample SAMEA2159338) | human gut metagenome | biome: human gut; feature: human-associated habitat; material: faeces | place: Denmark | collected 2008/2010 ... | reverse complement strand
TATGATTAATGAATATGTTCCTAAAGATAACACAGTTACTGATGGCGAAGGAAACGTATATGAATATGGTAAAAATGGTTGGACAGATAAAGATGGTAACTTCCATTCATTTGCTGAAGATACTGAAAATGAAAAAGGTACAGTTAATGAATTTGGTTACTATGAATCATCATTCACAGGCGAATTCTTTGATGTAAAGAATAACTATGAATATGTTGAAGCATACAGAGTTTATGCCGGTGGTAATCCAACAATACTTCTTGTAAAAGAAGGAAAATATTTAGTTTACAAAGATGGTGCTATTACTGAAGTATTAGTTGCTGATGATATCAAAGCAATCGATCCAAAGAATAATTCAGAATTTGCATATGTTGATGGTGCATATTATGTTCCTAGAACAAATAAAAAATTATATTATGAAGAATTATGAAGCTATCTCTTCTCCCGATGAGGCGTTAGTGAAGTGGAACATTCTAATTGAATTGTTAACGCAAAATAATGTTGTGTTAAAAGATTTTTTTGACCATTATGTATCATATAAATATAAGAAGAATTTTGATGGTAAAAAGAAAGAGAAATTTACGACGTATGACTATGTAAAAAAGAATAACATTGATAATAAAGCTGATATTTTACTAAATGATTTAATTGAAGTAAGTAAATATTATGTAATTTTTAATAATCCTACTAAAAATATGGATATGTCTCAAAAAGAGTATTCTTATAAAATATTAAATTCCCTTCTTTTCTTTAAAGGACGAGGAAGAAAACAATTTAGACCGCTATTTTTGTCTCTATTTAGTCGGTATTATACTGTAGATGAAACCGATGAAGAAAGAAAAGAAACAAACTACAAAAAATTGGCTGCTTTAATGGAATTTTTGGAAAACTTTTATTTTACTTACGGTGTAGTTTTGAGAGGACCAACTCGTCAATTTGAAAAAATTGTACATGACCTCGCTTTCAGAATTTCAAGTAGCGATGATGCTTCTTTTGAAATCGAAGTTGAGCAAATTTTTAAAACATTGGTTGCTTTAATGCCTAATTACGCCACATTTGAGAAAGCATTTTGCAATTTAGGCTATAGCACAAAAAATATACGTTATGGAGACGAGGAAGGAAATAAGGAGGATGTTAAATATATATTAAGCAAATACGAACAATATTTGAGAAGATCGAGTAAAAACATTGAACCTTTTAGTATTGAACATATTTATAAAGACAATGGAAAAGATGCGAATTGTCAAATAGGGAACTTAACTTGCTTGGAAGAGCTTGTAAATAATCAATTGGGAAGTAAACAGGTAAAGACCAAACTTCCATATTATGAGATTTCAATATTTGAAAGCACCAAAGAGATAGTAAAAATATTCGATAAAGAGTGGTTACCGCCACAAATTGAAGCGCGCGGAAAAAATATGGCATACGTTCTTTACCACTCGATTTGGGAAGATAAGGAATAAATATGGGAAATAAATTTATGAACTACCATTTTACAAAAGGTCAATTTACCGAAGCCGAGCTTGAAAGTGCGATAATCGAACTATTCAAAGCGCAAGGCTATGAGTATCTTTACGGCGACGAAATAGAGCGCAAGTATGAAGACGTTTTGCTCTTGGACGATTTGCGTGAATATCTATCCGAACGGTATGCGGACAAGCATTTGACGGAAAGCGAAATGCAAAAGATTATCAACCGCATTTTGCTTATTTCGTCTACGCCGCTTTATGCCGGCAACAAAGAAACCTTTTGGCAAATAAACGAGGGTTTCGACCTTGTGCGCGACGATCCGAACGAGCTTTCGTTACATATCGATTATTTGTATTTTGATGATAAAGAAGCGCACAAAAATAAATTTAAAATAGTCAATCAATATTACGTTAAGGGACGGTATATGCGTTGTCCCGATATGCTTGTGTTTATCAACGGCATTCCTATGGCGATATGGGAATTTAAGTCCGCGATCAAAGAAGACACGACCATTCACGACGCTTGGGCGCAGATTACGCAGTATTATTCGCTGGATATTCCCAATGTATTGAAATATTGTTTTTTGTCGGTAATATCGGACGGTGCAAATACGCGGCTTGGCAGTATATTTACGCCGTACGAGTTTTACTATGCGTGGAACAAAGCAAACGAGCAAGACAAAGTAAGCAACGGGATAAGCTCGCTTTTTACCATGATAGAGGGCGTTTTCGCAAAAGATCGCATTATATCCATTCTACGCGACTTTGTACTCTACCCCGACAATAGCGACAAGCAAGAAGCGATTATTTGTCGGTATCCGCAATACTTTGCGGCAAACAAGATGCTCGAAAGTTTGAAGGCTCATAAAAAGCCCGAGGGTGACGGCAAAGGCGGTATTTATTTCGGCGCGACGGGTTGCGGCAAAACGTACACTATGCTCTTTTTGTGTAGGTTGCTTGCCAAACACTATAACGACGTCTTCCACAACCCCACTATGCTTATTTTGGTCGATCGCGAGGATTTGGATAATCAGGCGTCTAAAAAATTCGAGAATGCAAAGCGATATTTGGGCGACGAAAAAGTGAGAAGCATAGAAAGCCGCAAAGATTTGCACGATACATTGCTTGCAAACGAAAGCGGCGGCGTCTATATCACTACCATTCAAAAGTTTTGCGAGGGTACGGGTTTATTATCCGAGCGTGCTAATATCTTTTGTATTTCAGACGAAGCGCACCGCACGCAGTTGAGTATAGGCAGTAAACTGAAAAAGACGGACAATGGCGTTGTAAATACATACGGGTTTGCACAATATTTACGTTGGAGTTTTCCAAACGCCACTTATTGCGGATTTACAGGCACACCTATCGACAAGGCTGTTGCGGTATTCGGCGATATAGTAGACAGCTACACCATGAAGGAAGCGAGCGACGACGGGATTACCGTACGCATTGCTTACGAACCACGGCTTGCGCGTGTTATTCTGTCCGAAGAAGACGCAAAAGCAATTCAAAAGTATTACGATAAATGTGCCGAGGAAGGATCTACCCCGGAACAAATCGAAGAAAGCGAAAAAGCGATGTCGCAAGTTTCCGTTATTCTGCGGCATCCCGATGTTCTCAATCGGCTTGCAAAAGACATCGTCGAGCATTATGAAAAGTTATGCGCCGAAAAACCGAATATCGTGCAAAAAGCGATGATCGTTTGCGCGGACAGGCTGCTTGCGTTTAAGCTGTTGCAAGAAATTTTGTCGATTCGGCAAGATTGGGGCGAGAAAAAGAACGCCGAAAACGAAAGCGCACTTTCCAAAGAGGAGCTCGACAAACTAAAAGCGTTGCCGAAGATCAATCTTGTGGCGACGCAGGGCGCAGATGATAAAAAGAAAAACCGCGAGTTATTCGAGATTTGCGGAACAAGCGCGTACCGCAAAATACTTGATGAGCAATTTAAGGACGATAATTCCAATTTCAAAATAGCGATCGTCGTGGATATGTGGATCACGGGTTTCGACGTTCCGTCGCTTGCGGTTATGTACATAAACAAGCCTTTGCAAAAACACACGCTTATTCAGACGATTTCGCGCGTAAACCGTGTTTTCGACGGTAAGGACCGCGGCTTGGTCGTCGACTATATCGGCATTAAAAACGATATGATGGAAGCGGTCAAAAAGTACGGCAGTCCGCAAGAGAGTCCCATTGACGAAATCAATATAACCTTGGGTATATTCCGCAATCATTTGTCATTGTTGGATGATTTGATGATTGGGTTTAACGCGACACGTTATTATACGGGTGTGCCGCTCGAACAGCTGTATTGTCTTAATGATGCCGCCGAATATGTTCAGTGCGACAAAGAAAGACAAACGCGGTTTATGGGACTATCCAAGCGACTGAAAAGCGCATATCAAATCGTATTCCCTACGGGCGAGTTGACTGACGAAGAAATCGCAAAGGCTCAATTCTATATGGCAATCCGCTCGATAATTTACAAACAGACTATCGGAGACGCGCCCGACGCGGAAATCATGAACGCCGTTGTGGAAGAAATGGTGAGAAAAGCTATAACTTGTACCGGCGTGGAGAATATTTTCGAGGAGAATAATTCTATCGATTTATTCGGCGACGAATTTTTGAAAGAGCTTGATAAGGTCAAAATGCCTATTACGAAATTCAATGCTTTGATAAAATTATTGCGGAAAGCGATAGTTGCTTACGGAAAAACGAATAAAGTCAAAGCATTGGAGTTCGACGAGCGGTTAAAACGCGTCGTCGAAGCATATAACAACCGCGATATGATTGTTTATACAAGCGAAGTCGTTGCCGATTTTATGGACGACTTGTGCGATAAAATTATGGATATTTTCCACGATTTGAAAGAAGACAAAACCTCTTTCGAGAAAATGGGTCTCTCTTTTGAAGAAAAAGTGTTTTACGACATTTTGGTGCGTGTGCGCGATACGCACGGGTTCGAATACGCCGACGAGAAATGTTTGGATCTTGCGCGGAAAATGAAGCCGATAGTAGACGATAAAATTCAATATGCGAATTGGTCTACGCACGGGCGTATACGAAGCGCATTTGCTCGTGATTTAATTGTATTGATGGTAAACAACGGCTATCCTCCCGACGGACAGCCCGAAGCAATAGAAAAAGTCATCGCCCAAGCAGAAAACTTTAAGAAGTACAATTAGAAAACTATGGATGCTGTTGAGATTTTTAAACAACTAATCGGCAACAAAATAGAACCGATGATTATAAAGTATGATCCTTATAAAGATGTGTTTGAGACGCATCCGTATAGTCATGTTTTGGATTCGGATTTCGAAGAGCAATTTTCAGATGTGATATTCGATAGCATTATATTTTATGCCTATGAAAAAGATGAAATTGAAAAGGAATATAAAAAAGGACATTTAGACGATTTACGTAGAGCTTCTCGCGTGGCATACCAAAACCGTGTTCCAAAAACCGAAAAAGAAACGGATGGCTTATTGGGCGAATTAACATTAGACAGCTTCTTAAAACTGTTTTTTCCAAATATCGAAGTACTATATTCTCGTGCAAAATATTTGGAAAGAAGGCCGCATAAAGAAGAAACCATTGAACGGAAAGGACACGAAATTAAGGGCTATGACGGAATGGTCTTTTCTGTCGAAAACGGACAAAAATATTTTTGGGTCGGACAAGTTAAAACAGGAAGCTGGGATTACTGTTTAACTGCTATCAAAGACGATATAAACAAAAGTATCATTAAATATTACTTTGCTGATGCTGTTGCAATACTATGCGACATTATGCGAGCTGTTAATAGCTCTTCTTCCGAGTTAAGCAAGATAATAGATGATATTAACGATATTATCTTTGATTGCAATGGCGATCGCGCTCAAAAAACAACAAGGATTTTGAGATATTTTGAGCAAGAAAAAATTAAAATACGAATCCCGTGTTTACTTATGCCGAATGAGTCGGATTGTGACGATAGTGGCAAATTACTCGTAATAATAGAGAATAAAATAAAAGAAGCTTTCAAAGAATTTAATTTGCTCAATAGCGATAATCTTAATGTGGAAATTTTATTGCTCGTTTTCCCTTTGCGTGACTTACAAAAAGTGCGGCAACTATTTTTGGAGGTGCGCAAAGTATGAATATTTTGGACTTATTAAAAACAGCAACCCGACTCATAAACAAATCGGAATTATTAAATGACGATAAAAATAAGTTGAAAGATGTTCTTTGCTACTTATCGGAGTGGCGTAATAATCATATTGAAGAAACAAATAAATATCCTCAGTTAGATTTTGTCCTTTATAACGCAAGCCGTAAATTAAGGACATTCGGGTACAATCGGCTAAATCAATTTAATAGCGAAGTTATTAACTCGGACAATTCGTTAGTTGAGATGAAGGACAATGCTGTTGATGAATTGTACAAAACCGAATCGGGATTCGTGCTTGATAAAGCACAAAAGGAAGTCCTTGAAGAATTTGAAAGTGCAGACGAAAAACTGTTTTTGAGCGCCCCCACTTCTTTCGGAAAAACATTTTTATTAAAAGAAATTATTTATAGACACCAAGAAAAGTATGAGAACATTGTAATCGTATTGCCTACCGTAGCTTTATTGATCGAAGTCACGGAAGATATTGAAAATTTCAATACTCAATATAATTTAGAATATAGCCTTTATAATTCCGTTTATAAAGATTTGGAATTGACAGAACGGAATATTTTCATTTTGACACCCGAAAGAGTTTTACGATTATTGGCTATTAAACCCGATATAAAGATTGACTTTTTCTTTTTTGATGAAATATATAAAATCGATGAAGATGTTGCATTATCAAGCGAAGATGACGTAAGTGACAAAATTGAAATTGGAAACGATGAACAAAGGCAAGATGAGCAAGATCATCGAGCTGTGGCATTTCGATTGACGCTATATTATTTGCTTAAAAAGTGCAATGCTTGTTATTTAGCGGGTCCGTTTATTGAATTGAAAAATTTGAAAGGTGGCTTTAATAAAATGCTTGAAAAGCATCATATCGCCACAAAAGAAATTACTTTTATTCCTACACTGAAAAATGAAATTGATTTTCATGCAAAAACATATAAGTACTCTTCTCCGTTTGAGAACTATAAAGAAAGTACATCCGCTGATAAATCTATTGAAAAACTGAAATATGTAGCCAATAAATTACAATTCTCTAAAACGAATCAAGCAATAGTATACTGTTTGTATCCGGCATACACTGAACAACACGCAAGAGAATTTTCTGATAGTTATGCAGATCAATCCCCATGTAACGACGGTATTCAAATGTTTATTGAGCATTTGAAAAACAATTATAGCTTTTCCTTTGGTGGTAAAAAAAGCTCATTTGTTAATTGGGATTTTGTATACGCATTACGCAATCAAATCGGTATACATAACGGTAAATTCCCCAAATACTTTCAGAGGGAAATTATGCGCCTTTTTAATGAGGGCGCGATGAGTACACTGTTTTGCACCTCTACTATCGTTGAAGGCGTGAATACCAATGCAAAGACAGTCGTTGTTTATAATAATCCTTCCGGTAAAACTAACGAGGGTAAGAAATTTTTATTACTGAATATAAACGGTAGAGCCGGCAGATACCAACATCATTTTATTGGTAATATTGTTTATTTAACTGATAAAAGCATCAAACTTGTAAACTGCGCAGGAATCTCTCTTGATTTTAAGCCATATAATCAGGACATGCTTTTAAACAATATCGATTTAGAAAATATATCAGATGAAGATTTGTCGCAAGCAAATAGATATCGAAAAAAAGCAATTAACTTCAATAAGCAATTATTGCCCGATTGCGTTTTTGAACAAAATCGCTTAATAGAACGCAAAAAGCAAGAAAATATTTTGTTAAAAATACTTGATCGAGTTGAGTTATTTATCGGTATAGAGAAGGCGTCTGTAGAAGATTTCATTTATAGAAACTATTTTGAAACAATCTTAAATATTTGGGCAGAAATTGGCGAGATTAAGCCTCAGCAAGTAAGGGCGATTAAAAGCTTTTCAATAAATTATGCGAAAAACAGTTATCGAGGGGTATTGGAGTACGGTTTCAGTCAATATGATCCGCAAATAGATGAACATAAGTTTGCGAATGAAACTTATCGAACTGTATTTCGTAACGTTAAAGACACAATCGAATATCAGCTTCCGAGAATTATAAGTCTATTTGAGTCTTTAATAATTCGCGCTTTTGAAATTAAAAAAGTTCAATTATCCAAGCCGATAGATTTAAGTAATATCATAAGATTTTTTGAAATCGGTGCTACGTCTTCTCTTGGAATAGATATGGTTGAAAAAGCAATCCCAATCGTTACTGTTAAGAAAATAGATCGCTTACGCTTTAACACAACAGAATTAGATGGGCAACGTAAAGAATTTGCAAAACTTTTTATGCAAATAGCAAATCGATTTGATCAATATGAAAAATATTATCTTATCGATTATATCAAGAAATATTGTTACTAAGAGGTATAATATGACCACAAATAAAAACAATCAAATATCCATACGTAGCTCGGCGGCGGAATATCTGACATACATTGCGTCGGTCGGAGAAAGCTCGAAAGATATAGAAGTGCGTTACGAGGACGAAAATATTTGGCTCACGCAGAAAGCAATGGGCTTGCTTTATAATGTGGAAACACATACGGTAAACTATCACATCAAAAAGATATTTGCCGACAGCGAGCTCGATGAAAGTTCAGTTATTCGAAAATTTCGAATAACTGCCGACGACGGCAAGGAATATACCACCAACCATTATAACTTACAAATGATAATCGCCGTCGGGTTTAAGGTCAATTCCGAGCGTGCCGTGCAGTTCCGCAAATGGGTCAATCAAATCGCAACCGAATATACCATCAAAGGTTGGGTCATGGACGACGAGCGACTTAAACGCGGAACATACCTAACCGACAGATATTTTGAAGAACAACTCGAACGCGTGCGCGAGATTCGTGCAAGCGAACGGAAATTCTATCAAAAAATCACCGATTTGTATGCGACTGCTATCGATTATGATGTGAATTCGGCGCAAACAAAACGCTTTTACGCAACCGTGCAAAACAAAATGCACTACGCCGTTCACGGACATACAGCGGCGGAACTTATCGTCGAGCGAGCCGACGCAACGCGCGAGCATATGGGACTTACTACTTGGGCGGATGCACCCGACGGCAAAATAAAAAAGTCGGATGTGACGGTTGCAAAAAATTACCTTACCGCGCACGAACTCGGGCAACTGAACCGTATGGTAACGGCGTATATCGATTTTGCCGAAAACTACAATCCGATTACCATAGGCGAATCGGCATTTAGTGGCTGCATAAACTTAAGCAAAGTTGTTTTCCCGTCCAACTTAGTAAATATGGACGCCGTAAACGGAGTAAATTGCGCTATAGGTGCTTATTCATTTGCCGGATGTACCTCTCTTACCGAGCTGATCGGCTTGGAAATACTGGAAGGTATCGGCGATTACGCATTCCATAACACCGGACTTACTTCGATATATATCCCGGCTACGCTCAGCGTATTCGGAACGGCGCCTTTCCTCGGGTGCAAGCTCCAGAGCGTCGAACTGATGGACGGCAACAACACCCTTATGCAGAAAGACGGCGCTATATACGACGTAGCTATGACCACGCTTATGTTGTTCCCCTTAGGCTATGACGGTGACGTGACGATACCCGAAAGCGTTATTGCGCTTAACGACGGCGTGTTTGCAGGTTCGATGATACGAAGCGTTACGCTTCCCTCCGAAATCAGAGAAGTGTCCGCAAATGCGTTTGACGGCTGCGTAAATCTTAAAAAGGTCAATTGCGAAGGCGGTCTTGCTTCGATAGGTAAATTTGCCTTTAGAGGATGTACTTCGCTCGAGAGCATAGAGTTTTCGACAGCGCTCGATACGATAAGCAGCAGCGCATTCCAAGGTTCCGGTCTTAAGAGCGTAACTATCGGAGTAAACGTTACGCTTATCGCAGGCAGAGCGTTTAAAGATTGCGTAAATCTCGAGAGCGTGAACTTTGATAAACGAGGAGTTAAAACACTCAGGATGCTCGATTATGCTTTCGAAGGCTGTGTTTCGCTTACTAACGTTGAGTTTCCCTGGAGACTCCGAGACGTCGTAGAAAAGAGAAAATACAGGATGCCCAGACCGCCATTTATTGAAATAACGGCAGATTGGTGCGATCCGTGTATAGGCATCGGAGCCTTTAGGGGATGTACCAAGCTCGAGACTGTGACTATCGAGGACGAGTACGGCGACGGACTCAGTAGAAGTTTTACGTACGCCGATAAAGCCTTTATGGGATGTACTTCGCTTAAGAGCATCGAGATAAGTAAGTACGTTAAATATTCCTCAATCCCGTTTATCGCAATACTTAACGGCATTGGAGAAAGCTTGTTTGAAGGATGCGTTGCGCTTAAAGAGGTGATTTTCCCCGACGGACTCGAAAGTACATTTTATATAGGCAAGAATGCATTTAAGGGATGCGCCGCTTTACAGTCGATCGACCTGCCTGCTACTTGCGCGAAGTTAGAGGAATCGGCGTTTGACGGCTGTATAGCAATTAAGACGCTTAACGTGCCTGTAGCCGTTACCAGTATCGGCAAGAATGCGTTTAACGGCTGGACGGCTGCTCAGACCATAATAATGAAAGGCAAAGCGGCTGCCCCAACCGGATACGCAAGCACTTGGAACGCCGGCTGTAACGCCAATATCGTCTGGGAAGCAGCTCAATAACATATAGCTTTTAACTTTCATAAATATCCACCCTTGTATTCGATGCGTCGGATTTTGACGGCGTAATCGACAAAAAGCCCTGTCGTTTTTGCGACAGGGCTTTTTGCATAATACCTTAAGTAAAGTGTAGTGCATAATACCTTAAGTAAAAGGAGAGTGGGACAAAATAGCGACCAACGTTTTATGTAGTATAAAGAGTGTTTCGGTACGCATAGTAATAAAAAATTGCAAAAAAATATAATATTTTTTTCAAAAGGGTATTTACTTTTTTCAAATCCTGTGGTACAATGTATACGTAATTTTTATACGGAGAGGTTAAAATGGAAAAAATTGCGATAATCGACCTTGGCAGTAATTCGGTAAGACTGGTTCTTGCCAACGTTATGCAGGGCGGCTATTTCGTAGTATTCGACGAACAAAAGGAAACGGTTCGACTCGGACAGGACATAGAATGCGACGGCTTTTTAAAGCCCGCTCGTATAGCTCAGGCGGTAAAAACGCTTAAAATGTTCCGCAAACTTTGCGACAGCTACAATGTGGACAAGGTTATTGCCGTGGCTACAAGCGCACTCCGAAGAGCGAAAAATCAAAAAAGCTTTGTGGAAGAAGTAAATTCGGTATGTGGATTTAAATTCAGAGTGCTTAGCGAGGAAGAAGAGGCTATAGACATTTACAGAGGCGTAGTAAACTCGCTCGACGTGCCTAAGGGCGTTATTTTCGATATAAGCGGCAGCTGCATACAGATTATTCAGTATAACCGCAGAAACATCGTCAACAGAGATTGCTTGCCTTTCGGTTCCATAATGCTTAGTCAGCTGTTTTCGGAGCAAGGTTACTCGCCCGAAGAGCAAAATCGCCTGATAAGAACGTACGTATCCGATCAGCTTTCGCAGATAGAGTGGCTTAAGGACATCGAACCCGATTATCAGCTCGTCGGCGTGGGCGGCACTTTTCGTAACCTTGCCAAGCTCATGCGCCGGGTAAAACGCTACCCATTCGATATGATACATAATTACCGCATTTCCGGCGAGGATTTCGATACCGTTTACGATATGGTAAAAGTTCTCGACCAGGACAAGCGAGCTAAGATAAAAGGCATCAACAGCGACAGATCGGATATTCTTTCGGCTGCCCTTTCGGCCGTAAAGGCTTTTTCGGAGAGGACGGGATTATGCGATATCGTAGTATCCGGATCGGAACTCAGAGAAGGAGTGATGTTTGGTTACGCTGCGCCCATTACGATGGAAAAACCGCTTTCGGACGTGCTCGGACATTCGATTTACACCATGATGAATTATTGCGAAGTCAATATTCCGCATGCCGAACAGGTGTGCAATTTGTCCATTCAGCTCTTTAAGCAGCTGAGAGTTCTGCACAAGTTGCCTCGTCAGTACGTAAAGCCGCTACGCATTGCTTCGCTTATGCACGATATAGGCACGAGACTTAAGTTTTATCAAAATAACAAGCATACGTTTTACTTTATTCTTAACAGCAACCTTTACGGCGTAAGTCATAGGGACATAATTTTAGCGGCGTTTATCGCCCAGTGTCACAGCATCGAGGACTTCTCTATGGCTGACTGGAACAAGTACAAGGGCATTCTGCTCGAAGAGGACCTTATAGCCGTAATGAAGTTAAGCGTAATATTGCGCATCGCTGAGAGCTTTGACAGGTCCATGTCGGGCGCAGTTAAAACCATAAGCTGCGATGTTTTGGGCGATTCGGTTATAATGAAGACCGAAGTCGAGGGAGATTGTTCGTTAGAGATAAAGGACGGCATGAAAGCCGCCTCGGATTTTGCAAAAGCATACAAAAAGAATCTGGAGATATTATGAAAATAGTATTGGCGTCCGCTTCCCCTCGAAGAAGGGAGCTTATAAGAAAAATCTACGACTTGCAGGCGACTGTTGTCCCGAGCGATATTGTCGAGGATATAGGTGTGTGCGAACCTGTGGAATACGTCAAAAAACTCGCCGAACTTAAGGCTTGCGACGTGTATTCTCGTACGGGCGGTGTAGTCGTGGGCGCAGATACGGTGGTAACTTATAACGGAAAAATCTACGGCAAACCCAAGTCTTTTTCGGAAGCCGAACAAATGTTTAAGGAGCTGTGCGGTAGGACTCATTCGGTTATAACCGGCGTTTGCGTTACTAACGGCGAACGTACCGTGACGGACTGCGTTACCACTTACGTTACTTTCGGCGATTACGATCCGGCGTTGGTTCAGTCGTATATTATGAGCGGTTCGCCATTCGACAAAGCAGGCGGGTACGGCTTACAGGACGCCGAATTGAAAGCTCTCGTAGTAAATGTGGACGGAGACAGAGATAACGTTGTCGGCTTACCGGTAAAAAAACTTGAAGAAATGCTTAAAGTGTTTCGGGAGATAGTAAAGTGATGTTAAATATCGCAATAAAGACAGGTTCGACTTATACGTCGATATTCGTTTCCGGGTATGGTTTAGTGCTGAGGGAACCCACCGTAGTCGCTTTTGAAAACGCAAATCTGAAGAGAATAAGGGCGGTAGGAACCGACGCTTTGCAACTTGTGGGAAAATCGCCTAATCTTACCTTTGTCAACCCCGTCAGAGAGGGCGTTATAAACGAACCCGACGTTTGCGCAAGAATGGTCAGAGAATATTTAAACCGCATAACCGAGGACTTCGTTTTCAGACCGAAAATCTCCGCTATAGTCGCTATTCCCATAGGCTTAAGCGTAGAAGAACGAGAAATGTACGAATACGTGTTTGCCGAGGCGGGTATAAGCTCGGTAACGCTCGTCCCAGAAGTTATTTTGTCGGCAATAGGTGCGGACATGCCGCTTACTACGGCGGGTATGATTGCGCTTAATATAGGCGGAGGGCATACCGAGGCAGCTTCGCTTTCGCACGGGACTATCGTCAAGGGGTGCGGCGTGAGTATCGGAGGCGAAACTTTCGATCAAGCCATCGCCGACTATATCCTGGGCAAATACAACGTCAGAGTGTCGTTAGAGACTGCTCGAATGGCAAGAGAGCAGGTGGAAAGTTTGCAGGAAAACGATATTTCAAGCGCAGTCGTAAGCGGTATGGACATAATTCAAAACGCTCCGTCGTCTATAAATTTGTATGCGCTCGACGTTTTAGAAGTAATTAAGCCGTATTTTTTACATATATGCGACGTGGTAAAGACGATAATCAAGACATGCCCTGCCGCAATCGCAGAGGACGTACTCGACAACGGGTTGTTTGTTACCGGCGGATTGGGACGAGTTCCCGGACTTAATAAGTTGCTTTACGACGAACTCGGACTGCCCGTAAAGACTTTCGACAGACCGGAATATGTCCAGATTCTCGGCGGAGGTAAGCTTTTAAATAACAAAGCGCTTATAAAGGCGCTTACCGATAACGGAGTAATTTAACGATTTCACCGCCGTAGGTTTACGCTTTCATTTTATATTTGTTTACAGCAATCACCCGACTTTTTTTGTCGGGCGATTTTTTTTATATTAAGACAGCTTAATACAAAAAAAGATATTATAAGCCAAAAATTATATAGTATAATCGGTATGCTGTGGAGGAGCATCATGGGCAAAGCTATAGTTTTTACTTCCGGAAAAGGAGGCGTAGGAAAGACGACGGTTACGCTTTGCGTGGGTAAGGCAATCGCTCGAGAAGGTAAGAGAGTCGCACTGGTAGACGCCGACACAGGGCTTAACAATCTCGATATTCTGCTTGGAGCGGAACGCAGTATCGTTTTTGATCTGAGCGACGTGGAAGCGGGCAGGTGCAGACTAAAACAAGCCTTGGTTTCATGCGGCGATTTGTACTTGCTTTCGTGCGGAGATAACGGCAATCTGGACGCAAAATTCTTAATAACTTCGGTGGAGGAGCTTAAAAGGTATTTCGACTACGTTTTGATAGATTGCCCGGCGGGAATAGAGTATGGGTTTTATCGGTGTGCGCTTGCTTCGGACAGCGCCATTGTGGTAACCAGCGCACATTTGAGCGCATTGAAGGACGCCGCCAAGGTAATAACTCTTATTAAGTCGTACGGAAAAGATGCGACAATGATAATAAATCGAATGCGAGGAGATTTTTTGCTTGACGGAGGAATAACGGTCGAAGAAATAAGAGAAAGTTTGGGAACAGACGTAATAGGCATTTTACCCGAAAACGACGATTTAAATAAAATTTCCGGCGGCGAAAGCGAAGTAAGCGGAGAAGGTGCGGCTGCCGTAAAAATGATTGCCGATAATATAACTTGCGGCAGTCGTAATTTGTTCGACGTAACCAAACGTTATAGAGGAATTTTCGGCAGTATAAAGCGGAGGCTAAAAAGGCTATGACAAAGCAAGGGGAAAAACTTAATGAGTTATTAGGTTACGATCGGCACGGCGCAGGTTCCGAAATAATGTATTCGGAGATTAAAAACGTTGCCGAGCAATTTATGAGAGTGGATTATTTTAGGGCGTGGCGGAGCGCAGACGGCGTCACGGTGGAAATAAAAGGCGAGTTTAAGGAGTTGGGAGAAAGATTGTAGTTATTACCTCCGTTTGCCGATCATACAATAGCGTATGGACAAATATTACGGAATACGAAGAGCTACCGTTACGGTTACGCCGAAAAGCAAAAAGGCAGGGCCTCGAAAAAAGCATAACGTTATATTGTTATTGGCAATTACGGTTGCTGCCGTCGCCTTATATTTTGCCGCCACAAATGCCGATTTTTTTGGCGAGGCATTAAAAACGGCGGCAGATAAGCTATGGTGAAAAAACGGCTTAAGATATACGTTTCGCCGTTTACTATCGTAATGTGTGCGGTTATCGTCGCCTTCGGCGGCGCAGGACAGCTTTGCATATACGTTTTTACTATCACGGCGCACGAGCTTGCGCATGCTTTTACGGCGCAGAAGCTCGGTTACGTTCTCGACACCGTAAAGTTTATGCCATACGGCGCAGCTTTAAGCGGAAAATTTGAAACGATGAGCGCAAAAGACGAGATAATCGTAGCTGCTGCAGGACCGATTGCAAACGTTGCCATTGCCGTGTTGACTACTGCGCTGTGGTGGATGTTTCCGTCCGTATATGCCGTGACCGGAGATTTGGCGACGGCAAACATATTTACAGCGTGTTTTAACGCTTTGCCTGTCTTTCCGCTTGACGGCGGAAGAATTGCGCTTGCTGCGGCGAGTACAAGACTTAAGAGGGAAAAGGCTTATAAACGCTTGCGAAAAGTGGGATACGTCATATCGTTTTTGTTTTTGTCGGCGTTTGTTGCGCTGCTTCTTCTGAAAAAAGTAAATCTTACGATAGCGAGCGCCGGCGCATTTATGCTTGTAAGCACCGTTTTTCCGGATAATGACAGCGCATACAGGAGCCTGTACAAGATGGCATACTTAAAAGAGCGACTAAAAAAAGGCATCAAGGTAAACAGAATAATGATCGATCAAAGCGCCACGCTGATGACGCTACGAAAACTGCTTAATCCCGAATACTTTACTGTTTTCGTAGTTGTCGACGACGATATGAGACAGAGGGAAATTACGGAATCCGAACTTGAAAGAATTTCGCTTAAGTATCCGCTTACGCTAAGCCTGAGCGAAGTTTTTATGGACAAAAATTTTGTAAACGTATGTAAATTTGCAAGACAATAGGGCGAATATCCGGTGTAGTAGGAACGCCGAGAACCGGCTATGCAAAATGCGGTACGAGCCGTGTGTAAAGTGCATTTTTTGAACAACGGTTTTTTAAAAGTGCAAGCCGGTTGATTTTTTAGATGACACTTTCAAATGCAATTCAAAAGGTTTTAGCGAAGGAAAGTTTCCCGGAATGGGCATCGGAATAATAAAGCGTTTATATAAAACGTTCCGCTATAAGTAAGGTTTTTATGCGGTGATATATAGCTTTTGACAATAAAAAACGCTTTACCTTTTTTGGATAAAGCATTTTTTTATTTTGTCGGTTTGTATTTTTAAGATAAAGCCGTTGTCGGTTTTTATAGTATTTAGAACAACGAGCTGTACCCTTAAGATGCTTGTCGTTTGCTACCGCTCTTCTCTGAAGTACGGTATTCCCAACGCCTGCGGCGCTTGAAGCTCCTTATTGCTTTTTATAGAGGTGAGGACAAGCACCAATATGGTTACGACGTAGGGAAGCATTTTGTAAAGTTCTTCGCCCGATCCGCTTACCTTTATATAGCTCGAAAGAGAGTAGAGTACAGAGAATATAAACGATCCGAAGATAGCGAATAGGGGTTTCCAAAGTGAGAAAATAACCAAGGCTATGGATATCCAACCTATTGCAGATATAGTCAGACAGAAGTTGCTGTCGCCGCCTCTCGCTACGGGACCGAGGAAATATGCCGCTCCGCCAAGACCTGCGATTACGCATCCTATCAGTATCGCAGCATATTTGTATGCGGTTACGTTGATACCAACTGCGTCTGCAGCAGCCGGATTTTCGCCTATAGCTCGCAAGTTAAGTCCTACTCGGGTGCGTTTTAACACGATGTGAGCGACTATGGCTATAGCGAGAGCCAGGTAGACGTAAAAGCCGTAAGAGAAGAATAACTTTCCGAATACTCCGAGTTTACTCGCAAAAGGCAAGCTTTTTGATATAATGTCGGAAGCGCTTGCAAGTTTACTGAGCGTTTCGATATTGCTGAACTTGTCTACGATTACTTGAGCAAATCCTGCCCCGAAAGTGGTAAGCGCAAGTCCGGTAATATTTTGATTGCATCTGAGCGATACCGTAAGGAATGCGTATATGCCGCCGCCGAGCAGCGAGAAAAGCATAGAGAAGAGCATCGACATAAGTATCAAAACTAGCCAACTCGATGACGAGCATAGCAATGCACCCAATGCGCCGCCCATAGCGCCCATGCACATGATTCCCGGAATACCGAGGTTAAGATGACCTGCTTTTTCGGAAATGATTTCGCCTACGCAGCCGAACAAATAGCTTACGCCCCAAATAATGGCGCTGACTACTATATTAACCATTGTTGTCCTCCTTTTGCGGCGCAATCTCCGCTTGCTTTTTGTTTCGTTTGAACAGTCCTGCTATTTTACCGGTGAATACGGACAACTTTTCTTTTAGGTCCGGTCTCAGTATGATACGATATTCGGTAAGGAAACTTCCCGCTATAACGAAGAAGTAAACGACGCCGATAATCATTTCGGGCATTGCTCCCGATTTAAGTCCGCTCATCATTGCCGCATGGCTTATGCCGGTGTCTACGAATGCAATAAAGAATGAGCTTGCGGCGGTGGCGACGGGATTGAATCCGCCTAACCACGCAGCCATTATCGAGGTAAAGCCCATATTGTTGTGAGAAGTTTTACCTATAGTATAGTCAAGTCCGCCGGCTTTGAGTAGTCCTACCAGACCGCATACCGCACCGGACACTATAAGAGTGCGGATAATTACCTTTTTGGTGTTAATACCTATATACTTTGCTGTATTTTCGCTTTCGCCGACTACGGTAAGCTCGTAGCCGTGTTTGCTTTTGTTTAAGTATACGTACATTGCTGCGGTAAGCAAAGCGGCGACGAGGATAAGGAGTACGAAAGGCTTGCCCAGTGTGGGAAGATGACTGTATGCAATCGTTCCGAGAGCGGTTTTAGTCAACACGCCGTTGCTGTCGGTAAGCCAAACGAACGTAAAATACGAAACTGTAAATTCGGCGATGTAGTTGAGCATGAGAGTAAAGAGAGATTCGTTAGTGCCGAAAAACGCTTTGAATATTGCGGGGATAAGCGCCCATATTATTCCGGCTGCGATGCTCGCTATTATCATAAGCGGTATAGTCAGCGCAACTGAATAGGTGGGACCGAGCGATCTCATTATTGCTATGCTTGCAAGCATGGACATCAACACCTGACCGTTTCCGCCCAAGTTCCAAAATTTCATTTTGAAAGCGGGTATGAGTGCCAATGCCACGAGAAGCAGCAGGGAGGTCTTTTGCATCGTAGTGTCAATACCTAACGAAAGTGCGCCCTGAAACACGTATCCGAGTACGGCAAAGGGGTTGGTTTTTGCAAATGCGGCGAAAAGAATACAACCGAATATCAAGGCTACCGCTACACAGCCGAGGCGAATGGAGAGCGATTTCCATTTGCCGATATCTTTGCGCTTTGCGATTCGAAGAAGCGGTTCTCGTTTAGATTTAGTGTTTTTCATTCCAATCTCCTTTGTTAATCGTGTTTTGTCATAAGCAAACCGATTTCGTTTTTGTCGGTGGTACGCGCGTCTACGATACCGGTGATTTTACCGTCGCTTATTACCATAATGCGGTCGCACAAAGCGATAAGCACGTCGAGGTCTTCGCCTACGTAGATGACGGCGGTTCCCTTTTCTTTTTGCCGATTGAGAAGGTTATATATGGTGTACGAAGAGTTTATGTCCAAGCCTCGTACCGGGTACGCTGCCATAAACACTTTAGGAGCGGAGCTAAGCTCTCTGCCGACAAGTACCTTTTGAACGTTGCCGCCCGACAGCTTTCGCACGGGAGTATCTATGGATGGCGTGACAACTTCTAATTCGTCTACGATTTCTTTGGCAAGAGCTTTGGGCTTAGCTCGGTTAAGGAACATGCCTTTGCCTTTTCTGTAGCTCCTCAGCATCATATTGTCGGTTATATTCATGTTGCCGACAAGTCCCATGCCCAATCTGTCTTCGGGGACAAAGGACAGTTTTATGCCTAGATCTCTTATCTGCAGTGGCGTTTTGTCTTTGAGGTTGATTATTTCGTCTTCGTAAAAAAGTATTTTACCTTCGTCTACCAGTGTACGAATTTCCTTGTCCGATTTGTCTTTAAGATCGACCTTTTCGCCGTTCTCATAGTGGAATGTACCTTTCTTTGCTAAGTCTTTTACGTCCTTAAGCGTTTTATGAAAGAATGTAACCGGCTTATTTTTTTTGGGATTATGGAAGATTATTTCTCCGTTTTTGAGGTTATGGAGTCCTGCGATGCTTTCGAGCAATTCCTTTTGACCGCTGCCTGCAATGCCTGCAACGCCGAGAATTTCACCCGATCTTATCGTAAACGAAACATCGTCGAGAACGGTTACGCCTTCGGAATTCTTTAGCGAAATATTATTGAGGATCAATCTGTCTTGAGGCTCTACCGGCAGGGATCGATTAATGTTCAGCGAAATTTTTTGTCCGACCATCATTTCTGTCAAAATATTTTCGTCTGCGTCCGAAGTCTTTATATCTCCGATATAGTGACCTTTTCTGAGCACCGCAACTCTGTCCGATATTGCCATAACTTCGTTTAATTTGTGAGTTATTATTATTATGGATTTACCGTCTTTTTTCATCTCTCTGAGTACGGCGAAAAGTTTTTCGGTCTCTTGCGGAGTAAGTACGGCGGTAGGTTCGTCCAATATAAGCAGTTCGGCACCCCTGTAGAGAACTTTGATTATTTCTACGGTTTGTTTTTCTGATACCGACATGTCGTAAATCTTTTTCGTAGGGTCTATCGAAAATCCGTATTTAGCGGCAATCTCTTTTACCTTTTGATTGTTTTCGGCTTTACTCAGCGATTTTTCTTTGCAGCCAAGGATAATATTTTCGGTAGCGGTAAAGACGTTGATAAGTTTAAAATGCTGATGTATCATGCCTATTTTGTAGCCGAATGCGTCTTGCGGCGACGCTATATGAGCTTCTTCGCCGTTAATGTAAATATGACCTTCGTCGGGGTAGTAGATGCCGGAAATCATGTTCATCAAAGTAGTTTTTCCGCTGCCGTTTTCTCCGAGCAAAGCCAAAATCTCGCCTTTGTTTACGGTGAGATTTATGTCTTTGTTGGCAACGGTACTGCCAAAATATTTACTTACGCCTTTTATTTCGAGCATCGGTGTGGCGTTGTTCACGGTGTTCCTCCCAAAAAATTGTATTTGATAAAAATCGACTAAGGCGGAGATATCTCCGCCTTAGTGAAAACGTTAGTTTAGTTGTCGATACAAATCGTCCATTTAGTTTAGTTGTTTGCAATGATGGTGATACCGTCGATGTCTACCTCGAAGTAGGGAGCCGAACGGAATTCGCTTTCTGCAAAGTACTTGATTCCGGATTCGGTAGTTTTAATAACTACGGTGTCGGGAGTGAAAGCTGCGTCGTCGTTAACGTTTGCCATAAAGTTGTCTACGAGAGCTGCTCCGTTAACGGTGAAGGTGCTGAGGTCGAATACCTTAAGAGAACCATTCAAAAGTTTAGCCTTAACTTCGTCGATCTTTGCCTGGGTGTTAGCTGCGGCAGCTGCGCCGAGTTCGGTAAGAACTACGCTGCCGGTGCTGATGTTGCCGGTCCAATCGGTGGGAAGAGCTTTGCCGCCGGTAACTGCGTCAATCATAAGTTCGAAGTACGGCTGCCAGTTGATTCTGGAAGATACGATGAAGGTCTTGGGGCAGCTTGCTGCGGTGCTTCCGTTGTAGGAAACGTTGGGAACTTCGGCTGCTTCGCAAGCGTTGGGAGCACCCATGGAGTCTGCGTGCTGGCTGATAATTGCGCAGTGCTGTTCGCTGATAAGGTAGTTAGCGGTGTTTAGTTCTTTTTCCATGGAGTACCATTCATTAGTAAATTTAACTTTCATGACAACGTTGGGAACAATGGATCTAACTCCAAGGAACCAAGAGGTATATCCGGATTTAACTTCGGCATAGGGATAAGCGCCTACGTAACCGATTTTGATGTTTTCGCCTTCTTTCATAGCGTCGGTGATCTTGTTAGCTGCGATCATTTCCTGAAGTTTGAGACCTGCAGCTACGCCGGCAAGATAACGACCTTCGTAGATAGAAGCGAAAGCGTTATGGAAGTTAGGCAAGTTTTCGGTATGAGCTTTTACACCGGTAGCGTGGCAGAACTGAACTTCGGGATACTTTTTAGCAACCTCGAGCATGCTGTCTTCGTGACCGAAGCTGTCGGCAAATATTGCTTTGCATCCGAGCTTAACGAACTGTTCTGCGGTGTCTTTGCAATCGCTGCCTTCTTCGTGTACACCGGTCTTGATGATCCACTGACCTTTCTTAAGGCCCTTAGCTTTGCATGCAGCTTCGAATGCGTCGATGAAGTTCTTGTCGTAAGTCGACGATTCGTCGTGAAGACAAATAAGACCTACGATAGGTGTCTCGCTCGTGCAAGCCGAGATGGTGGTAACCATACCGAAGACTACTGCGATAGACAGTACAAATGCCAAAATCTTTTTCATTTTTTCCTCCGTTGCCTTTTATACGTTTAGGCAATATTGATTTATTATGTTCCCCCGAGGGAGTAACACCGATTCAATGAGCAAGAGAAATAAAAAAACAGGTCGAGAGTCCCCAAACCTGTTGTCAATAAAATGCGAAAAGACGTGAGCGAAAAACGCTCGTGCTTAGTTTGAATCAATAGTCGTAACTGGTCGGCGTTACGGTAGAAACATTCGGGCCATCTATCCGAAACTATATTGACACATATTCGGTTGCTGCAATTGTATTATACAAGACCTAAATGCCGTTGTCAATCGTTTTCAGCCGACTTTTAAAAGTTTTTTTGTATATTTATTTTGTCATCAGCGACAAAAGACTACTTCATTGTCCGTCATGGACGCTATGCGAGCAAGCGATACTATCCTTACTCCGAGCTTTCGTAATTTGTCTCCGCCGCCTTGAAAGGCTTTTTCTATGGCTATTCCGCAGCCTACGACCGTTGCGCTTGCCTGAGCGCAAATATCGATAAGACCTTTAAGAGCTTCGCCGTTTGCGAGGAAGTCGTCTATAATAAGCACTCGATCGGCAGGGGAAAGAAACTTTTTGCTGACTACCACGTCGTTGGTGTTGCCGTGAGTAAAAGAATGTACGGACGCTTTGTACAGATCCGAGGATGCAATGTTGGAGGAAACGTGTTTTTTTGCAAATACGAGAGGAACTTCGAATTCGAGGGCTACCGGGGTCGCAAGGGCTATGCCGCTCGATTCTATAGTAAGTATCTTGTTTACGTTTTCGTCGCAAAAAGCTTTTTTCCATTCTTTTGCCATCTCGGACGCAAACTTGACGTCTACCTGATGGTTAAGAAACGCATCTACTTTAAGAACGCCGCCTGCCAAAACTTTACCTTCCGTCAGTATTTTTTGTTCTAACTCTTTCATAACAGCTCCTTTTAACTTACTAATTGTACAAAAAAAACAAGTTTATGTCAAACAATTAAGACTTATTGCGAAAAATCCCGGCAGGGCAGAGCAAAGTTGACGTTTGTACTGTTTCGGACTTGCAAAATTCGTTTGGTTGTGTTATATTATATAAAGAAACTTATTTGTGCGTATGGCGGAGATGATATTATGAATATTTATGACGTAATAACCGATGATCCCATAAAAGTGGAGCAATTTGACGCAGCATGCGTTTCGCTTTCTAAGTCTAGGTATATTTTGGCAGAGAGCAAAATCAAAGCGGTACTGAAAATCGTTGCTACCAGCAGTTTGCTTCAGAATGCTTTGGCGTCTGCGCTCAAAGGATTCGATTACGGATTCGAAGCTAAACTTTTTGCCGAAAGCGGAACTTTGCCGTCCGGCAAAAAACTTGCGGCTTTTGTATTTTGCCTTTTTGCGGACATCGATAGCGGCGAAGTAAGTCTCGGGGACTTTTTGGAAAAGTTTTACGGAAGCGATATGAATGCGGCGTATTTCAGCTTTTGCAGCGAAATGGTAGTGCCGTTTATGAAAGAAACGGACGAATTGCTCAAAGGTAATCATTCCGAAATTTCTAAGGTCAAAGAGTGTGTGAAAGTGTTGATGGAAAAGATAAACGGAAGCGAGGATTTTACTGCAGGCGAAAAAAACGATTTGTGCTATATGTGCGATTCGCTTCTTGGCAATATTGCTGACAAAAACGCAGCCAAGGCAATAATAATAGGGCTCAGAAGATCGCTAAGAAAAGACGTTTTCGATCCGTATCTCGATTACCTTTCCGCTTACGCAAACGCTTAACACAAATCTTGATTTGCGTAAGTTTGTAGGGGTAAACGCAGCCGATAATGCTTTTACGAAAAATTCGATGAATATAGCTGAGTATACTTAAATAACGATTTATTAATTGCGACTTTTGCGATAATCGGCAAAGTCGTAATTTTTTATGCAAAATGCGGTATCGGTTTTATTTCGGTTGACAGAGCGGCGCACATAAGATACAATATAACATATGTTGTATAACAAACGTTTTAAGGAGAATATCAAATGCCGCCAAAGCCTAAGTGTACCAAGGAACAAATAGTGAAAGCAGCGCTTAAACTGGTAAGCGAAAGAGGAGAGAAAGCCTTAACGGCGAGAGAACTCGGCAAAAAACTCGGCAGTTCGTCTTGTCCTATTTTTACTGCGTTGGGAAGTATGGACGAGCTTGTCAAAGAAGTCGAAAAAGAAGGTATGCGAGTTTTTAGCGATTATATTGCTAAAGGACAAAATTATTCGCCGGTCTTTAAAGCCGTCGGTATAAAGATGTTGGAATTTGCCGGCGATAATCCGAATTTGTTTAAATTTTTGTTTGTGCGGGACATAAGTCGATGCGAAAATCTTCAGTCTATAATAAACGAGCTTGGCGAGATGCGGGCTATATGTATCGAAGCCATAAAAAAAGATTATGAGCTCGGCGAACAGGACGCTCAGACGCTTTTTGTCAGCGAGTACATATATTGTTACGGACTTTCGGTACTTATAGCTACCGGCAAGTGGTCGTTCGAATTCGAAGAGGCGTGCGACTTGCTGGGATTTCAGTTTGTGTCTGCGCTTAGTTTGCTTAAGTCTGACGCACCTCGGATAAAGACGCCGACGCCGCAGCCGAAATGTAAAAAATAACACCACGATGTAACGAAAAGGATATAACGTATGGTAGAAAATGATATTATTATTGAAATTGAAAATTTGACGAAAAGCTTTGGCGAAGTTAAAGCGGTTAACGGAATTTCGCTGAAGGTAAATAAAGGAGAGCTGTTTGCCTTTTTGGGAGTAAACGGAGCAGGCAAGTCTACGACTATAGACATCATGTGCGGGTTGCTGGCGAGGGACGGCGGAAAAGTCGTAATCGACGGCGTTGACATCGATGACGATATGAAAGCCGTTTCTTCGAAAATAGGCGTTGTATTTCAGAATTCCGTCTTAGACGGCGTGCTTACCGTTAGGGAGAATTTGATATACAGAGCTGCCTTGTACGGAATTTACGGAACCCAAGCCAAAGAAAAGATAGCTGCGCTTGCCGAGGAATTGGAATTTACGGATTTTCTCGATCGAAGGCTTAGTCGTCTTTCAGGGGGACAACGCAGGCGAGCCGATGTGGCGAGGGCGCTTATAAACGATCCGTCGGTTTTAATACTTGACGAACCGACTACAGGATTGGATCCTCAGACGAGAAAGACGATGTGGAAAGTTATCGGGCAGATGCGTCAAAGAAACGACATGACAGTCTTTTTGACCACTCATTATATGGAGGAAGCCGCAGACGCAGATTACGTCGTTATCCTCGATTCCGGCAAAGTCGTAGCAAAAGGAACACCGCTTCAATTAAAAAACTCTTATGCGGGTGATTATATTACTTTGTATGGAGTAAGCGAGGATGACGTCAAAAAGCTCGGTAAAGAATACGTCGGACTTAGAGATGCTTATAGGGTAAGGGTGGACGACACCAAGCAGGCGACCGAGTTGATATTGGCGTATCCGTCGCTTTTTGTCGATTACGAAGTGGAAAAGGGCAAAATGGACGATGTATTCTTGGCTGTAACAGGCAAAAAATTGGGAGGCAACGTATGAAAGCAAAAGCATTTATCGCTTTGACAAAACGAAATACCAAAATGTTCTTTAAAGATAAAGGGATGTTTTTTTCCTCGCTTGTTTCGCCGCTGATACTGCTGATTTTGTATGCGACGTTTTTGTCGGATATATATAAAGACAGTTTCAACGCATCTTTGTTGCGTGCCGGTGTCGAGCTTCCGAAAAAAATAATAGACGGCACGGTCGGAGCTCAGCTTTTTTCATCCCTGTTAGCCGTATCTTGCGTAACCGTTGCGTTTTGTTCTAATTTGCTTATGGTTCAAGACATAGCGAGCGGAACAAAAAAAGACTTTTTCGTATCGCCTCAGGATCGAAGAGTGTACGCATTCGCATACTACTTTTCTTCGCTTATCACTACGCTCATTATAACGCTTACGGCGACGTCGGCGTGTTTTGCGTATATAGCGATTGTCGGTTGGTATATGTCGGTTACCGACGTATTGCTTGTGCTTAGCGACGTGTTGTTGCTGACGATGTTCGGCGTAGCTCTTTCGTCTGTAGTAAACGTATTTTTGCGCACTAACGGTCAGGCGTCTGCCGTAGGCACCATAGTGTCCGCAGCATACGGATTTATTTGCGGAGCATATATGCCGCTAAGTTCGTTCGACGACGGCTTGCGTAACGCTTTGTCTTGTCTGCCCGGAACTTACGGTACTGCGCTTTTGAGACGACATTCGATGAATGGCGCATTAAGAGAAATGGGCGAATGCGGTATACCTACAGAGGTAATAGAAAGTATAAAAGACAGCGTCGATTGCAATATTGTGTGTTTCGGAAACCGTGTGGATACTTGGGTAATGTACACGGTGTTTGTAGGAGCGATAACATTACTTGTCGTAGCATACGTTATTATCAACAAATACCGTAAGGGCGCATACGAAAATAAGTAACGTATGCGGATTTTTGCGGAATATCTTGTAAGGGGAGATAAAAATATGTCAAAAAAAATTTGCTCGATAATAGGTAAATTGCTTGCCGTGATTGTTATCGCAGGAATTGTCACAGCGGCTGCCGGCTGTTATTTTTATGACAAGAGTCTGGTTACGTATGAGTATTATTCGGAAGAAGGATACGAAATAGGCGGAGTTATTACAAGTTCGGAAAAGATTACCGAGGCGGAAATAGATTGGCGTGTAGGCGACATACAGATAAAGTGCGGTGACAAAATCGATGGATTTGAAAGCGGCGAAAAACTTGAATCCGACAAAAGGATGAGATGGAAGGTAAACGATGGCAAATTGACCGTCAGGTTTTGGCGTCCATCGTACGTTGCAAGGATAGAACACAGCGACAAAGATCTTACCGTTACCCTTCCGCAGGGCATAGACTTAAAAGTATCTTGCGTTGCGGGTACCGTAAAGATCGACGATGACATTCAAGCAGGTAACATTAATCTCGAAAGTACGTCAGGATCGGTTAAATGCGATTCGATTTTCTCTACCGGTAGAGTTTCTTTAAAATCTACATCCGGTTCCGTAAACGCTGAAAACATCACTGCAAAGATTATAAAGCTAAAGTCTACGTCCGGTTCGGTTAAGTGCGGCAACGTCAAAGCCGAATCTGTGGACGCTCGGTCCACATCCGGTTCGGTACGACTGGATAACATTGCCGCAGATGAGGTGAAACTCGATTGCACCTCCGGAAACATTGTTTGTAAAAAGGTCGAAACCAAAGAGATATTGGCGCAAAACACGTCGGGCAGAATAACGATAGACGAAGTCTCAGGCTGTACGCAGGTAGAAATCGACGCTACCAGCGGCGACGTTGAAATCGGTCTTAACGAATGCGCTTCGGTAATCATCGATGCCGGCAGCGGCGACGTTACCGTAACACTGCGTAGCGGTTATACCGTGTACTACCATACTTCAAGCGGTGAATTTTCTACGACTGCGCAGTTTACGGATAAAGACGGTCGGAAAGTTTTCGGCGACGGCAAAAATTCACTTGAAATAGAAACGTCGAGTGGAAACATAGAAATAAGATAACGTATTATTGTTTTTTAGACCGTTGTTAATTATTTTCAGGCGAGATAACGTAATTATTAAAATCGTAACGCTATAATTTATTGACAACGGCACTGTTTTGTTGTATAATCGACTTAATAAAAATTCGGAGGAAAAAAACATGACATTAATATCTTCTGTAACTCAGTGGGTATGGCCCATCGTCATAGCGTTGGTAGTAATTTTGGTGCTTGCCATCGTTATATGGTGGATAAAGACTAGAAACGCATTCGTAATGCTCTCGCATAACGTGGAAGAAGGATTTTCGACGATAGACGTTTCCCTTAAAAAGCGTTATGACCTTATACCTAACCTCGTTGAGACGGTTAAGGGTTACGCTACTCACGAAAAGGAAACTCTTTCTGCCGTTATGAGTGCCAGAAGCATGGCTCTTAACGCAAAATCGCCCGATGAGAAAATTGCCGCAGAAAAACAACTCGGCGGCGCTATTCGCAACATCATAGCAGTTGCCGAAGCGTACCCTCAGCTCAAAGCCGATGCGCAGTTTATTATGTTGCAGCAACAGCTTGCTACTTTGGAGAACGAAATTTCGCAGCACAGAAAGTATTATAACGGCGTTGTAAAGCAGTTTAACAACAAATTGTTGATGTTCCCGTCCAACATTGTAGGTAAGGCAATGCATCTCGAAAAGAAACCGTTCTTCGAAATTGAAGAAGCGCAGAGAGAGAACGTTCAGGTTAAGTTCTGATAAACTTTCATGTGGAAAAAATATAGAGTTTTAATTATAATTCTAGTGGTTATAGCGATAGTCTTTTCGGCTATCGTTATAGCCTTTTCTGTTTTTACTTCGTCGCAGGAATATGAGAAAATCAACAATCCGTTCGAGTCGATGGGGGTAGATAACGGTTACAGAATAGTCGAAGCAGATTATAAAATCAACGTAGGCGATGACAGAGTTGCGTTGGTTACCGAAAGCATCACCGTTGCTTTTTATCAGACGAGTCACGGCATCGTTAGGTATCTGGCTACGAGCAAAGGCGAGCAATACAGCGACGTCACGGTTACGGGTGACGATTACTTCGTTACTGCCGAAGGCGGCTTTATTTGCGTAAATACGGGCAAGCGTTACGGCGGACCGACGTATTCCGGCGGTGAAATCAAGAGCTATACCATTACATATAGTATCGTTCCGCCCACAAACACCGCTCGGAGCACCAATTATTACATGAACGTCGTTCCGTACGGTTGGTCAACGTCGCAGGAAAACGTTTCTTTGTCCGTTACAATGCCGTACACGATAAAGGACGTGCAATTGTTTGCCGGTGAGTACGGTTCGACGAACACTTACAACGGAAGCAACCTGAGTGTAAGCGATAAGGTTCTTACCTTTTCGATAGCTAAACTCAACCCGTTCCAAGGTGTGACGGTGGATATCGAAACTGGTACGAGATTCTCTTTGCCGTTCTCGACAGGAGGATTACTTGCGCTTGTATTCGCCATCATTGCGATAGCGGCACCGTTGCTTATAAAAAACCTTACAGTCTCGGATAGACCTGTTGTGGAAGTGGTTAATGCCGCTCCGCCGTCCGAGGACGGTCACGAATTGGATCCGGCAGAGATGGGATTTTTGATTGACGGAAAATGCGACGTGGGCGACATAACGGCAATGATATTTTACTTTGCGTCAAAGGGGTATCTCGATATAGAGGATGTTGACGGCGACGCCGTTCTTATTCGTAAGGAGATAGATCCGTCGGCTCCGCAGCATCAACTAACCATTTATAACGGTTTGTTTAAAAGCGGTCCCAGGGTTACGGCAAAGCAATTAAAAGATAAATTCTACTCGACGGTAGATAAAGCATCTTCGCAGATAAGTTCGAACTACAAAAAGCGCTTGCATGAGAGCAAAACAGACGGAAAAAGCTTTTTGACTATGATTTTGTCGTTAGCGTCTATGTTGGTACTTACGATTATCTTGGGACTTAGGGTAAATCCGTCCGTTATTTCGATTTTTTCGTTGAAGAATTTCCTGCCGATGGTAGTGGGAATGGGCGTTATGTTCGGAGTCGGAAGAACGATGTACGATCTCAAGGCAAAACACGAATTCGGTTTTTATCGTAACGTTATCATTGCAGTGTTTACGGTGTCCGCAGTAGCGGGATTTGTTTTGACTCTCGCATTTTCTTTCTTCGGCGGCTTTATGCCGTTCTATGGTGGCGTTGCGTGCTATGCGGCGGCTTTTATGGCTGCATTTGTATGCGGAACGACTAGAAAGCGTACCGAGTATTTTGCATATACGCTCGGTCAAATCAAAGGATTTAAAAATTTCCTTACGGCAGTAGACAAGGAACGTATGATTGCGCTTATAGACGAAAATCCGCAATATTATTACAATGTATTGCCGTACATTAACGTGCTTGGTATAGACGATAAGTGGGCGGATAAGTTCTCTGCAATCAAGATACCGCCTGCGCTGTTCTATGTCAATGCGGGAGTCGATGCCGGCGACGTGTTCGACATTATAGTCTTTAACAGATTGGTAAACAATACGTTTTCTTCTTACAAAAAGGCCATGAGTTCCAGACCGCAGCAAAAAGGCGGCGGTAAAGGTATATTCGGCGGTAAGGGCGGCTTCGGAGGTGGCTTCGGTGGAGGCGGCTTCGGCGGAGGCGGCGGCGGAAGAAGATAAAAACAACCAAACTTCAAGTATGGTAGGAGCGGGGCGGTTATGCTCCGTTCCTATTTTTGTGTAAATATAAGAGTTTAACCGAAGGTTTGTGTTCCGTAGGGAGAACATGGAATACTAATTAAAAGCGGATGCGCTGAAACCTACAAGTCAAAATTAAATAGAAAATGGGTTGCGTCGGGTTTTATGAAAAGCTTTTTCTTTTAATCGGAACTTAGAATTTTGTGTGAATTTTCAGGAAAAAAGACATTATTTATTGCATTATCACAAATTTTATGTTATATTACTATCGGACGAATGATAGAGGTATTCGATGTTAGAAAGAGTTTATCAAAGTATAATGAGATTAGGACGAAGGTTTATAAGATTCTCGGTACCTAAGGTTTATTACGCCGCCGAAGAGTTTGCGGGATTCATTAAAGGATGCGGAGTTAAAAAAGCGTTGATAGTGACGGGGAATTCCGTGCATAACAAGCATAAACTTACCGAATCTCTTATAAAATCTCTTAAGGAACACGAGGTGGAAGCGGTTGTTTTTTCGGAAGCAAAAGTTAATCCGACGGTAGAGCAGGCTGAGTATGTAGCTCGTTTGTTTATCGATTTCTCCTGCGACGGATTGATCGGGTTCGGCGGCGGTTCGGCGATGGATCTCGCTAAAGCGGCTGCGTGCAGAGTCAGCAGACCGGATAAGTCGTTTTCCTCCCTTAAGGGAATGTTGAAAGTCAAAAAAATGACTGTGCCGTTGTTTGCAGTGCCGACCACTGCCGGAACAGGCAGCGAGACGACTATTTGCGCAGTTATAACCGATGCCGAAAATAAAGATAAGTATGCGATAAACGATCCCGTTATTACGCCGCTTGCAACGTTATTGGATGCGGAGCTTACCGTATCGCTTTCGCCGTCACTGACAGCGCAAACCGGGATGGACGCTCTTACACATGCAATTGAGGCTTATATCGGGCGGAGTGGAACGAAGGAATCGGACGAATATGCGATTAAGGCGGTAAAGAGTATATTTGAAAATTTGCAAATCGCCGTGGCAAACGGCAGCGATAGGGTTGCACGAAAAAACATGTTGACCGCATCGTTTGAAGCGGGAATAGCTTTTTCCCGGGCGTATGTGGGTTACGTACACGCTTTGGCTCATGCTATAGGCGGTTATTACGGTACGCCGCACGGTCTGTGCAACGCAGTCTTGCTTCCGTATGTACTGAAAGCTTACGGGAAGTCGGCGCAAAAGAAGTTGAATATTTTGGCAAAGGCAATAGGTTCCGACGATTTTATCGATTCGGTAAGCAAATTGTCCGAAAAAATAGGCATACCTAAAAAGCTGAAAGTAAGAGAGAAAGATTTAGATGAGTTGGCATTGCATGCGGACAAGGAAGCAAATCCCCTTTATCCGGTGCCTAAGATTTTTCGTAAAAAACAATTGAAAGAAATTTTGATTCAGGCGACGGAGGTCGAATGATATGACTTTATCTATTATTGCTCTTGCCATGTGCGCTCCGCTAACTATGGCGTATATATGGCAGAGAATAAAAAAGACGGACGTAGCAAGCGCAATTATGCTTAAGGCACTTATTTCGCTTTTGGTTGTTTTGGCTGCTGTGCTTGCGGTGGTGAATAATTTTGGAAGAGAAAATATCTACATTTTGGGCGGATTGATATGCTGCTTGGTAGGCGATATTCTGTTAGAGAATAAGGTGTTTTATCCTGCGGAAGGACGGTATCTTTTCGGTGGGTTGTCTGCGTTTTCGATAGGACATGTATTTTATATTTTATCGATAGGCGAATACGTGACTACTATCGTTACCATAATTGCCGCTGCGGTGAGCTGCTTTTTGATAGCAGTTACGTGGTTTTTGGGTATCAGATTAAAAAACCTCACTTTTTCCGCTACGATATATGCCTTTGTGATAACGCTGTTTATAGCTACGGCAATAAACGGTCTTGCATTTTCTTCTCCGAGAATGATTTTGCTTAGCGTGGGTTCGATTTTATTTGCGCTGAGTGATTCACTACTTACTCTGATATATTTCAAGGATTGCGATACGCCGCCTTTTGTAGCGGCAAACTATGTTTTGTACATTATAGCGCAAATTTGTATTTGCGTAACTACCATTATATAACGGCTTAGCCGATACAGGAGGTTTATTATGAAAGTTTCACAGCTCCCTTACGAGAGATTTGACTGTGTAAAAGGCGCAAAGGATATATACGAATGCGTTGACGGCATAAAGCGAGCTAATAACGTCGAAGAAGTTATCGCTTGGCATGATAAGGCAGTGGAAATTGTTTCGCATTTTTCCACTATGGCGTCGCTCGCCAATATGCGTTTTACGTTAAACACGTTTGACGAATTTTATCTCAAGGAAAAAACTTATTACGACGAGCAGTCGCCGGAGTTTTCGCTTGCATATAACGAGATTGGCAAAGCTATGCTTCAAAGCAAGTTCATAGACGAGCTTAAACGCAAACTCAATCCGTTGATTTTTGAAAAATATCGCATTATGGAAGCTTCGTCGGATCCGAGAATAGTGGAGGATAAACAAAAAGAAGCAGCTATTTGCGTGGAGTACAATCAGCTTATGAGCGGCATGTCTTTTGAATTTAAAGGTAAAGAAATGCCGTTGTCGGTCTTGAGAGGATATTTCGGCAGCAGCGATAGGGAAGAACGCAAAGCCGCTTGCATAGCTTTGGGCAAAGGATTAGCCGAGCATAAGGCGGAACTTGACGACATTTACGACAGGCTTGTTAAAGTGCGTGATGCACAGGCAAAAAAATTAGGATTCGACAATTACGTTAAATTGGGCTACCTGAATATGGAACGTATGGATTACGACAGAGATATGGTAGAGCAGTTTAGACGTAACGTTGTCGAAAAACTCGTTCCGGTTATCTGCAAACTCAAAGAAGAGATAAAAAATAAGCTCGGCATAGACGAATTTATGTTTTATGACGATGCGGTTTCTTTTGTGGACGGCGAACCGAAGCCGAAACTCGATAAAGAAGGCATCTTTAAAGCAGCGCAGGAAGCTTACGACGAAATGGACGAGGAGATAGGAAAATTTATGCGTTCGATGCAAGAGGACGAGGCTTTTGACGTCGATTCGCGTAAAGGCAAATGGGGCGGCGGATATTGTACGAACTTCTCCGATTTTAAGCAGACGTTTATACTTGCCAATTTCAACGGATCGTCCGATGATATCGACGTGGTAACCCACGAATTCGGACATGCACTTGCCATGAATTATGCGTTTGACGGAGATCCGGAGTTGTTTATAGGCGGCAACGAAACAGCCGAATGTCATTCCATGAGTATGGAATTTTTGGCTTGGCCGTTTATGGATAAATTCTTTGACGAACCGCAAAAATATAAGTTTAAACACCTCATGTCGTCTCTCAGTTTTATTCCTTACGGCTGCATTGTGGACGAATTCCAGCATATCGTATACGAGAATCCGCAACTTACGCCCAAGGAGCGAAATGAAGTTTATCTTAAGCTCGAACATAAGTACAGACCTTATTTGAGCTTTAGCGGATTGCCGTATCTCGAAGAAGGTACGAGATGGCAGTATCAAATGCATATTTTCGAAAGCCCGTTCTATTATATAGATTATTGTCTTGCTCAAACGATAGCGTTGTCGTTCCTGGTAGCATCGAGATACGATTATAAGGACGCATTGAGAAGATATAAGGAGTTTGCAGAAAAGGGTGGCAGAGTGCCTTTCGGCAGACTTTGCAAAGAGGCCGGGTTCTTGTCCCCGTTTGAAAAAGGCGCACTCGATAAAGTTGCAGCCGAGATTCCGCAAATTCTTAAGGAGCTTAATTAAATGGACGAACAGGAAGAAATTTTCGATATGAACGACGCTGAAAAGGACGACAGACCTTATAAGCGAATCCCTAACGATTTAAAGGTGATTAAATGTCCTAAATGCGGCGAAGAAATGCCGTCTACAGTTTCGACTTGCGTAAATTGCGGTTGTTATCTGAAAGAGGACGAAAAACCGTCTTACACTCCGATGAGCACGGACAAAATTAAGAAGATAAGATTTATCGTCGGCGTAGTTTGCATCGTTGCGTTTATAGTTTTGTATGTGTTTGTGCTTAAAAAATAATTATTGGTCTAATGTTTAAAAACGATACGAGATTCTCGTATCGTTTTTTTTTGCGTCGTGGATAAAAAGCGATAGCCGTAAACGGTTTAAAGCGATAGACCGGAGCAATCGATATGACGTTATGCGCAAAACATATTTCTTGTCGCTGCCGGTTTATAAAACTCGAAACAATCGGGAAAAGCATATAATTTTATATTATGCGCAATGCTTCGGACGGAACGAATCCGTTTGGGATGTATCCGGAAAAATCGGGGCAATTTATTCTACCGTAACGGATTTTGCAAGGTTGCGCGGTTTGTCTATGTCGCAACCTCGATGGAGAGCGGCGTAATATGATATTAGCTGGCATGCGACCGTTGCAAGAAGCGGAGAGTAAAAGTCGGCTGCCGGGAGTTTTATGGTTATGTCACAACAGTCAAGTTCATAGGAACTTATTCCTATAGTAAAAGCGCCTCGCGCCTTGACTTCCAAAATGCTGCCGCTCGTTTTGTTTAAAAGCTCTTTGTCGGTTGCAATCGCTATTACAACGGAGCCTTTTTCTATCAGCGAAATAGTACCGTGTTTCAGCTCTCCTGCGGGATAGCAATCGGCATGTATGTACGAGATTTCTTTTAGTTTAAGTGCGCTTTCTTTGGCGGCTGCATAGTCTGCGCCTCTGCCTATAAAGAAAACGTTTCGCTTGGATGCTATAAGTTCGCCGATATATTTCAACACATTGCTTAACTTAAGCGTTTGAGCTACGGATTGCGGAATCGCTTCGAGAGAGCGCAGGAATCCGGTCGGTTTTCCGAGCATGTTGTAGGCGATAACGTAAAGGTTTATAAGCTGCGTAGTGTATCCTTTGGTGGTGGCTACTGCGATTTCCGGTCCGGCGTACGTATAAAACGGACGGGCGGTGCGAGCGAGAGTGCTTTTTCGGACATTAACAATGCAAGCTGTTTTGCATTTGTCTTTCGCCATGTTAACTGCGCCTATAGTGTCTGCGGTCTCACCGCTTTGGCTGATGGCGATAAGAAGGTCGGACTGTCTTATTATCGGATTACGGTATCTGAATTCGCTTGCGATGTCGGCATTTACTCTTGTGCCGGTAAGCGACTCTATAACGTATTTTCCGGTTAGCGCCGCATGATATGCCGAGCCGCATCCGATAAGATGAATATTGTTGATTTGGTTCAAAAACTCGCACTTGTCTTTTATCGAATGGTTTAAAGTATCTGCTAAGGCGTCCGGTTGCTCGAAAATTTCTTTCAGCATATAATGCGGATAAGCGGATTTGTCGCAAGCGTCGACTTTGCATTTCCATTCGAATATTTGCGGCTGTATTTTTTTGCCGTCCGAAAAAAAGCTTACCGTATCGGAAATTTCGGCGATTTCGTCTTCCATAATAACGAATTTGTCCGTTTTATCCGAAAACGCCGTGAGATCGGACGAGACGTATGTTTCGCTGCGAGAGAGCCCGATTACTAGCGGACTGTCTTTTTTTGCCGCATATATTTTGCCGTCGTAAGTAAGCATAGCTATCGCATACGAACCTTGAAGTTTATTAAGCACCGCCGAAAACGTTTTTAATTCGTTGCCGTCAAATAAGTCGTCCATAAGGACGGCTATAACTTCGCTGTCCGTTTCGGATCGAAAAACGTAGCCTTTTTGTGCCAACTCATGTTTTAGAGAGTCGAAGTTTTCTATTATACCGTTATGTACAATGGCGAACTTTCCGCTCGGCGACAAATGCGGATGAGCGTTTGTTTCGGTGGCTGCGCCGTGTGTAGCCCATCGAGTATGTCCGATGCCGCAGTTACCGCATAGTGATTTTGTCAGTGGCGAAAGATTAGTGATACGTCCTTTGGTTTTTACGACGTTTATGCCGTTTTCGAGCGTGGCTATCCCGGCGGAGTCGTAGCCTCGGTATTCTAAATTTTTAAGCCCCTTAAGCAGTATGGGCGCAGCTATCGACCGTCCTTTGTATCCGACAATACCGCACATAAGTTCTCCTTGTTACGTTGCCTTCTTAAAGTTTTTCAATATGGCAACGATTACCGAGGTTATTGCCAAAGCGGCAAATGCCCATAGTATGATATTAATATATTCGCTCAGCAGCGTAGATATGAACGCTATTATTATGCAGGCAATTAAATTGCCGGCAATGACGGAGACTACCGAGCGGATATAACCGAGTCCGAGAACGGACGCAATGGCGCTTCCGGTCCATACTCCCGTGAGCGGCAACGGAACGGCAACGAAAGCGCACAAAGACAAAGCGGCTTTGTCATAATTTATTTTTTGACTTTTGATTTTAAAAATGTTTAAAATTCGTTGCGACAGTTTGCCAAAAACTTTTGATTGCGACAGTTTATTCATTATCGGTAAAAAACAGGCGCAAAGTAATAATGCGGCTGCGGACGAACCGAGAAAAGAATAAAAAGTAGCGGCGGCTGTGCTCATTCCGTATTTTATACCTAGCGGCAATGCGATTCGAGCTTCCGCTATAGGTAAAGCCGCAAGTAGCATAACAACAATAGGCGTAGCTATTCCGATTTTTTCCAGACTGTCAAAAATATTTATTGCCCATTCGTTCATTCACAACGGTCTTCCTTTTTTCATAGTATATGTTGTATATCGAAATTAATTACATAGGGAGAGGAAATGAAGTATTTTGGAACGGACGGAATCAGGGGCGTTTACGGTCGGACGATTACCGAGCAGCTCGCATTCAAAATAGGTCTTGCGGCTGCTTACCTGTGCGGCGAAATAATAGTGGCGAGAGATACGAGGGTAAGCGGTAAGAGTCTGAGCGACGCCTTAATAAGCGGTTTGGTCAGAGGAGGTGCGGACGTCGTCGATATAGGCGTTATGCCCACTCCGGCATTATCGTATTTGTGTCGAAAAAGGTCGATGTACGGGATAATGGTAACTGCTTCGCACAATCCGCCTTCTTATAACGGGTTTAAGTTTTTTATGCGAGACGGATACAAACCCTCGCCGAATTTTGAAACCGCAATAGAGACCTGTTCGCCGTCTTATGCCGGCGGAGGTAAAAAAAGAGAGGAGAATGCAATCGAAGAATACTGCGAGTATGCGGCAAGCGGGTTTAATTTGAGAGGAATAGAGGTCGCATTGGACTGCGCTTACGGAGCGACGAGCGAAATAGCTCCGGCTATTTTTGAAATGGCAGGTGCAAAAGTAGTTAAGATGTCTTGCTTAACGGACGGCGAAAAAATCAACGTGGAGTGCGGTGCGACCGATCCGCATCTTATAGTCGGCAAAAAGCTCGCTTTTGCGTTTGACGGGGACGGAGATAGGGCAGTAATGGCGAGCGACGGAGATATCGTGGACGGTGACAGCGTTTTGTATTCGCTGTTTTGTCTGACTAAGCCTACCGGCGTAGTCGGCACCGTTATGAGTAATTCGGCGCTTAGTCGTGCGATTATAAACGACGGAGGAAAATTCGTCGCTACTGCTGTGGGCGACCGAGCCGTGGCTTTTGCGATGCGGCGGCTGGGATATGAGCTCGGGGGCGAAAAAAGCGGGCACTACATAATTTCGCCTAATCGAAGCGGCGACGGTATTTATTCGGCGTTAAGACTTTGTACATCAAAAGTGCGGCGGCTCGATCTTTTGCCTTGTCGGGAATTCAGCGTGGACGGCGGCGACGCAGAAGGGGCTGCCCGAAAGTTTGTAGTTAAGGACGCAAGAGTGGTGATACGACGCAGCGGCACCGAACCTAAGGTGAGAGTTATGGCAGAATGCGAGAATGAAGAAAAACTTGACGAACTTTGCTCTCGGATAAAAAATTATTTGGAGGAAAAATGAATTTAGCGGTTGTATTCGGAGGAAAATCGAGCGAGCATGACGTAAGCGTTATAACCGGAGTAATGACAGTCAACGCTGCGGCGGCAAGGCACAATGTTTTGCCTTTGTACATAAACGGCGACGGGGAAATGTATACGAGCAAAAAATACGATTCGGTGGACGCTATCGCTGCTAAAGTCAAAGGAAAAAAAGCCGCTTTTGTAAAAGGCGGCGTAATGGTAGGACGCAAAAAAGTAAAATTAGATTGTGTCGTTATAGCTTGTCACGGAAGGTACGGTGAGGACGGTTGTTTGCAGGGGATGCTGGAAATGTTCGATTTGCCGTATGTTTCGTGCGGAGTAAGAGCGTCTGCTGTCGGCATGGACAAATGGCTGTTTAAGCAAGTTATTTCGTACATGGGGTTGCCTACTGCGCCGTTCGTTGGATTTTTTTCATACGAAAGAAACCGAATGGCGGACAAATGCGAAAAACTGGGTTATCCGCTTATCGTAAAACCTTCGTCGTTAGGCAGCAGTATCGGAGTCGGAAAGGCTTGTTGTCGCAACGAACTTATTAATTTGCTCGATGCGGCGGCTTTGTGGGATGACAGAATTATCGTCGAAAAAGCATTTGAAGATTTTGACGAACTAAATTGTGCGGCTATAGGTTTCGAGGACAAAGTTATAGTAAGCGAGGTAGAGCAACCGTACGGTTATAAAGACATCTTGGATTTTGATGATAAGTACAGAGGAACTTGCAAAGGTCGAATGATTCCGGCATCCGTTCCCGACAAAGTGCGAGACGAGGTTCGGGAAATGACTAAGTTGCTGTATAAACAACTGGGGTGCGGCGGCATAATAAGGGTGGACTTTATACGCAAAGACGGCATATTCGTTAACGAGATAAACACCGTGCCCGGTTCGCTTGCGGAATATTTGTTTTCTTGCGACGGGATAACCTTCCCGGGGCTGATAGACGCTTTAATCGAAAATGCGCTAAGAACTTATAAATGCAAAAAAGAACTTAAGTTTTCGTACGACAGTGACTTATTGAAAAGAAAAAAAATTTATAAATAAAGCGAACGATTTTTAATAGTGGACAGTATGGTGTCATATTTAATGTGGTATATTGGGCGTGTAAATCAGCTTTGGAGGTCATTTATGAAAAACTGGATCAGAGTTATCGTAGCGTTAAATTCGAGACTGGATGCCCTAACCGAAAAAATCGACGAAGAAGTTTCGTTGATGTCCACTTCTCTTTACGAGCCGACCATGGATCTTATCAACGACATTATTGCGCTTAACGACAAAAAAGTGAAGTTGATAAATCTTCGAATTTTGCACGATACGATAAAAGACGCTCTCTTGCCTAACGAGTACATATTGCTTAAGAAAGTGTCTACAGGACATTCTTTTGCGGAGTTAGCCGAAAGAACGGGCATCAACAAAGGAAATGCGTACAGACTTTTTTGCAAGTGTGCAGATAAAGCGGCAGCCGCATTGGAAAGCTTAGGCTTTACTTCGGAAAAATTGGGTAAAGAATATAACGACGTACCCATTGTCAGAAGACTTTATTTGCGTTTGAATAAAGAAGTCAATTCGGCGTAGATTTGTCCCTGAATATCAGGTACACTACCAAAACGGAGGGGAGAGTAAGCAGAATAACCAAAAAGTAATCGGTTTTAATCAAAGACGGCGCTTCGGCTTCGTCTTCTTTATTTGTCACTTTTTCTATGACGTTTGCTTTAGGTTTGGTTACTTTTACCTGCGAGCAATAGACGTATCCTTTGGTTCCGTCTTTGTATTTTACGTATCGCCAAACGTTTCCGACTTCGGGGATCAGAGCATCGCCCACTGCGTCTCCGTAATAATATCCGCTGTAGCCGTTTTCCATAACGGCGAGTATCGGGGCGTCGGCGTGAGGACTTGCCCTCAGGTTTGCCGCCAAACCGTCGTTGCTTACATCAAAAGCAGCCTCGGCGATTTTTGTGACCGGTTCGTAGTCTACGAGTTCGATGTTTTTTATGTAGCCGGTTATGTCCCCGTACGTTACCATATTACTATCGTAGTCCACGACGGTAACGAAATATGTAGCCGGAAGCGTCACTATGGCGTTAAGACATTCTCGGTCTGAATATATCACGGTGTCGCTCGGCATGTAAGCGTATGACGGTGCAAGCGCAAACGCAATAAGTATAAGTAAAGTTTTCATGCATCCATTATCGCTCTGCGGAGGTGAGATATTACCGCTAAAAATGTAGAAAAGGAGGTTTTTATGAAGGAAAGCGAAATAGTACGAGAAATTCTCAGACTGGACGGAGTAATAAAAAATTATCGCAGTAAAAACAAATTAAAATACTATAATCGCACGAAAGTTCATTTAAAGCAAATGGAATTTCATAAATGCCAAAAACGAAACAGGTGGGTTTTCGGCGGAAACCGAAGCGGAAAGACAGAGTGCGGAGCAGTGGAAACGGTGTGGCGAGCGAGGGGCATTCATCCGTATCGCTCCAACAAACCGACAATCGGCTGGGTCGTCAGTCTCAGCCGGGACGTGCAAAGAGAAGTAGCGCAAAGTAAAATTCTTTATTATCTCAATCCCGACTGGATTGCCGACGTCGTAATGGTAAGCGGCAAATCTTCCAATCCTGCCGGAGGAGTTATTGACTATATAGCCGTAAAAAATATTTTCGGCTCGATAAGTCGAATTTGCTTTAAAAGCTGCGAAATGGGTAGAGAAAAATTGCAAGGCGCTTCTCTTGATTACGTATGGTTTGACGAAGAACCGCCGGAGGACGTTTATGACGAATGCTATATGCGAGTCATAGACAAAAAGGGCGAAGTTTTCGGGACAATGACTCCGCTTAAGGGGCTGACTTATATTTACGAGCGGATATACCTCAGTTCGGACGAAGACGTGTGGTACACATTTATGGAATGGGCTGATAACCCGTATCTCGACAAAAAAGAGGTAGACAGGCTTACTGCAACCATGAGTAAGGAAATGCTCGAGCGTCGCAGGTACGGGCGTTTTACTGACGACTGCGGTCAGGTGTACCCCGAATTTTGTGAGGAAAACGTAATAGAGCCGTTTGATGTCCCGTTGCAATGGCAGGACAAGCTGAGTATAGATCCGGGACTAAATAACCCTCTTAGCTGCCATTGGTACGCAGTGGACGGAGACGGAAACGTTTTTGTGGTAGCCGAACATTACGAAGCCGGCAAAGACGTAGCTTATCACGCTGCGAAAATAAAAGAGATTTCCGCTGCGCTTAACTGGCATACGGACTCTTTCGGACGGATCGATTCGCTTATAGACAGCGCCGCAAATCAAAAAACTTTGGCAGCGACAAACAGTGTTACGGAGTTGTTCTGCGACAAAGGTATAAGTGTGAATCCAAAGGTCAACAAGGATTTGTATAGCGGAATAAACGTCGTAAAAGAATATCTCAGCGGCGTTTCAGGTAAAAGACTGTACATATTTAAGAGCTGCGTAAATTTAATCAGAGAGCTTAAGTCATACAGATGGGGCGAAAACGACGTTCCCGTAAAACGGGACGATCACTGTTTGGACGAGCTTAGATATTATCTTATGTCACGTCCGGAATCGAACACGCCTGCGTTGCCTAAGAGCGAAATAGAAGTGGACAAAGAAAGACTTATAAGAAGGTTAAACAGAAAATGAACGACGGACTGGACAAGGCTCTTTACGATGCTGTCCGCAAAAAAGCGGTCGGATATACCACGAGCGAATGCGTGGACGAATACTCTTTGATGGACGGAGAATTGTGCGTGGTAAAACGAAAAATAACGACAAAAGAAGTGCCGCCGGATATTTCCGCAGTAAAACTCATTATGGAAGAAATGCATGCGGACAAATATCAATCAATGAACGAAGAAGAGCTTTTGGAAGAAAAACAGCGGTTACTCAAATTATTAAAGGAGGCAGAAAATGCAACTAACGACGGTAAAACACAAAATTAAATGCGAAATGGGTACGTGCAAAAATAACGCTACTCATTCTATCAAAATGGACAGAGTGGGGATAAGAAGCCAGATACATATTTGCGATGACTGCTTGCACGAGCTTTACGATATCGTTGCGCAGGTAATAGTACCCAAAAGCATCGAAACCGCAAAACGCAAAGGAGGCAAGTAATGGACGTAAAGTACAGAGAAGAGATAGTTAAGTCGGTAAGGGACGATTATCTCGACAGACGGGAAGAGCGGCGTAATTTCGAATGTCAATGGCAGCTTAATACTAATTTCGTAATGGGCAACCAGTTTTCGTATGTGTCGCCGTCCGGAGAAATCGAAGACCGAGGTAGGGATTATTTTTGGCAGGAAAGAGAAGTTTACAATCATATCTCGTCAATTATGGAAGCGAGGCTGGCAAAGCTTGCGAGAGTGCGGCCTAAAATGAGCGTAAGACCGGCTACCGGCGAAGAAAATGATATACGTACTGCTAAAGTTGCTTCCAAAGTCTTGGACGGGGTATGGGAAACTCTGGATTTGAGCGAGGTTATTTCGCAGGCGACTATGTGGTCGGAGCTTACCGGCTCGGCGTTTTATAAGATAAGCTGGGACGATGACGGAGGTAAACGCGTGGGCGAAGGAGACAATAAAATTTACGAAGGCGAGGTAAGGATAGAAGTATGCCCGCCGTACGAAATTTTTCCGTCGTCTTTGGGGACGGAAACGGTAGAGGCGCTGACGAGTTTGATTCACGCAAAGGCAATGAACGTTGACGAAATTTACTCAAGATGGGGAGTAAAAGTCAAGCCGGAAAATGCAGAAGTGCTTAGCTACGACAGCTCAGGTTTGGTCGGCGGACTCAATTGTGTAAGCGCAATTCCCGTAATCAGTCGCTCAAAGAAATCGGACGTGGCTATGGTCATAGAGCGTTATACTAAGCCGACGAAAGAAAAACCCAACGGCGAACTTGCCATCGTGTGCGGCGACGCTCTTTTGTACTACGGGGATTTGCCGTTTGTTAACGGAAGCTACGGTCGCAGGACTTTCCCGTTTGTAAAGCAGGATTGTTTGCGTAACGCAGGATGCTTTTTCGGCGCAAGCGTGGTCGAACGTTGCATTCCCGTGCAAAGGGCATATAACTCGGTGAAGAACCGCAAACATGAATTTATGAACCGCATAGCCATGGGGGTTTTGGCAGTCGAAGACGGTTCGGTAGACATCGGAAATCTTGAAGAAGAAGGACTCAGTCCCGGCAAAATTCTCGTTTATAGGAGAGGCGCAACGCCGCCGATGTTGATGAATCCGGGTTCGGTACCGTCAGACTTTAATTACGAAGAAGATAAACTTTTGAGCGAGTTTATATCCATAAGCGGCGTAAGCGAAATAATGCGGACGAGTTCTATCCCTTCGTCGATTACTAGCGGAACGGCATTGCAACTGCTTTTGGATCAAGACGATACGAGGCTCAGCATCACTGCCGAAAGAATACGTGAAAGTGCGCGAAAAGCAGGACAGCATATTTTGCGACTATACAAGCAGTTTGCTTCGCAGCCTCGACTGTTGCGTTATGTCGGAGAGGACGGTGAAGTGGAAGTTCTGAGTTGGTCTGCCAGCGATATAGGATGCGACGACGTTGTGTTCGATACCGAAAACGAGCTTAATTCCTCTGTAGCAAGCAGACAAAACATGGTGTTCGAATTGCTCCGAAGCGGATTGTTGTTTGACGAAAACGGCAAGCTCAGCGACAGCATGAGGTACAAAATTCTTGACGTCATGGGTTATGGCGGTTGGGAAGTTACGCACGACTATGCGAAATTGCACCATATGAGAGCGCAAAAAGAAAATGCTTTCGTTACTAAGAAAGCGCTTGAGGTTAACGAAATGGACGATCACGAAATTCATATCGAAGAACATTCGAGATTTTGTCTTAGCGGTGAATTCGAAAATTTGTGCAAAAAAGATTGCGGCTTAAAAGAAAAACTTATCGGCCATATTAGAGAACACAAACAATTTATGGCTGCGATAAAGGAGAGTGAGCGAGATGAGCAGCGTTAACGGACTCGGTTTCGCTAAAATGCGAGCGGAAATACGCAAGGAAAAAGATAAATACAAAGAACTCGAGCAAAAATACGACGATTTGATTCAATCACTCGGCGACGAGGATACGTTGTGGGAAATGGTTAAGGACATTCCCTCGATACGCAATAAATTCGTAATAGAATATCTCAAGTCGCTAAATCGAAATTGCGTAAAGCTAGTAGGCGGCAACGGCGGATACAGTGTGCTGACTCCTCCGATGCGTCCGAAAAATCTCGAGGACGCCGGTCGCCTTGCAAAAAAAATAATTAAATACTAAGGAATTCGGCTATTGCCGATACAATTAAATTACATATCAAAACAATAAGGAGAATTATAAAATGGTTACATTGCAAAGCGCTGAAAGCGCATTAAAATCGGTTTATCTCGGAGCAGTTACCGAGCTGCTTAACACTAAGGCTAATCCTTTGCTCGCAAAAATAGAACAGACTTCTACCGACGTGTGCGGCAAAGAAATAAGAAAAGCCGCAAAGTATGGTATTAACGGAGGCGTCGGCGCAGGTGACGAAACAGGTACGCTTCCGACGGCAAGTTCCGTTTCGTACCTACAATTTGTCGCAACTCTTAAAAACCTTTACGGACAGATAGAAATATCCGACAAGGCTATAAGAGCGTCGGCGGACGGTCAGGGCGCATTTACCGACCTTCTTAACAGCGAACTTACCGATCTTCTCAATGCGTCTAAGTTCAATTTGGGCAGAATGCTTTACGGTGACGGAAGCGGCAAACTCGCAACCATAACCGACGTCGAGGGGAAAACCGTTGACAGTACCCGCAACCTTGCGCCCGGACTTTTGGTGGACGTTTATTCTGCTGCCGGAGCTTTGGTCGCAAACGGGTTAAAAATAACCGACGTAAGCTATGAGGACGGAACTATCGAACTTTCTTCGTGGCCGACTTCGCTGGCAAATAATGCGGTTATGTATGTTCAGGGCAGCAAAAACAAAGAAATAACGGGCATCGGTTCGCTTTTCTCTTCGTCCGGTACTCTTTACGGATTGTCAAAATCTTCGTATTCCTTCCTTAACTCGTATTCTAAGACGAGCTCGACATTGGACGAAATCGTCATTCAAAAGGTTATAGATAAGCTGGAAATGGAGAGCGGCAGCGTAATAGACTTTATAGCATGCTCGGCAAAGGCAAAATATGCATTCCAGGATTATATGGCGTCGTATAAGAGAAATATCGACATAATGGAACTTAACGGCGGATATAAGTCGCTTTCTTATAACGGTATTCCGCTTGTTTACGACAGATTCGTTCCGGAAGGACAAATGATATTCCTCGACACCAAGGCGTTTAAACTTCATCAACTTTGCGATTGGAGATATCTCGAAACAGAAAACGGCAAGATTTTGCGTCAGACGCAGGGTAAGCCCACTTATACGGCTACGTTAGTAAAGTATTGCGACCTTATTTGCGACAGACCCAACGGTCAGGGACGTATAACCGGTATAGCGTAAAATGTATTATCGAATGGTAAAAAGCGATTTGTTTTCGATAGTCGCACGGCTGAAGGAACTGGATAGCGGTTACTTTGTGCGTTTCGTACCTTCCTCAGGAAGGTACGAAATTCACAATAGCTCTAATTTCGGCGATACGTATTGCTTTTGCGCCGACAAATTGGATGCAAGGGTGATTGTTAAAGCAAGGCGCACCGCAAGTTCGAGAATAGAAAAGCTAATAAAAGAAATGGATAAAGAAAACGATTTGACGTTAAAGCGAGAAGCTTCTTCTATAGCAAAGAGAATAGAAAACAGCGTAGAACAAGCTTTGCGCAAAGGGGGATAAATGAAAGCAAGCGATTGTATAGCCGTAGCCAAAGAGATGATCGGCGAAGGAAACGAAAATACGCTGTTGCTTTGTCTTAATAATTGTCTGGATGAGATAGCGTGCGAATATGCACCTTCGTATGTTACTGAAAAAGCCGTAAGTTACGGCGGTATAATATCTTTTTCATCGCTGAGCAATGAGGTCGCAGATGTCGTCAACGTTACGGGAGATAACGGTAATGTTCCTTTCGAGGTTCGAGCAAACGGAATTTACTTAGAAAACAACGGCGTTTATGTCGTTAAATACGCCGTTCGGCCTACGGTCTTGTCAATAGATGACGAAGTGGCGTTGCCGCCGAAAATAACGTGTCGCATTCTGTGCTATGGTATTATCGCAGAGTATTACCTTATAAGCGGTATGTTTGAGGAAGCGGTTACGTGGGATAAAAGATTTAAAGACGCTCTGTGCGCATATTCGCACGGGAGAAAAGAACATCGGGTAAAACAAAGAAGGTGGATGTTATGAGTTACATAAAAGTTGTCGGCAGACCGATAAGTCGTACGCTTGTACATTCGTTTGCGGGCGGAGTAAACACAAGAAACGACGAAAGCGTATTGCCGATTTCTACGGCAAAAAATTGCTATAACTTTAAATTCGAGAGCGGAGCGCTTACGAGCGGCAAAGGCTTTTTATCGGCAGGCTTGTCGGCGGAATGCGTCTGGCAATTTTGTTTGAGAGTAGCGGCGCAAAATAAAGTTATAACCATGTATTATCTTGCCGGAAAAGTGTATTATATCGAAGACGGAGAGGGGAAAGAGTTGCAGGGCATTACTCTTACGTCGCCGCCGCAAGCCGTAAATTATACGTTGTACGGCAAAGACGTTGTATTGATTTGTTCTCCCACCGATAATATGGTTGTGTGGGACGGAGAAAACGACGCTTACTTCGTAGAAAATTCACCAAAAATCACATCGATGACAATGCATTACGAAAGATTGTTTGCCACAACCTCTACCGACAAATATACTCTGTACTTTTCGGATGATTTGGACCCTACCAATTGGAACGAGAACATAACCGAAGGCGGTTTTATACAGATGCTCGACGAGAGAGGCGAATTGCTTAAGGTGATTAGTTTTTTGGGATACGTTTACGTTTTTCGCGAACACGGAATAAGTCGTGTAACTGCGTATGCCGATCAAACGCAGTTTGCGGTAACTCATCTTTTTACTGCAAGCGGTAAGATTTTTGCGGATACGGTTGCGCTTTGCGGCGACAAAGTAATGTTTGCGTGCGAGGACGGTATATATGTATTTGACGGACTTTCGGCGAGAAAAGTATTAAGCAATTTGGACGGATTTATAAAATCGGACAGTCATTCTACGGCAATCTTTTATGAAGGTAAATATTATCTTTCGTTAAGAGTCGATTATGACGGAAAAGTCGGTTGCGAAAACGGTGAATATTTAAATAACGTCGTTTTGATATACGGAGACGGGTACGAAATTGTTCGGGGGTACGATATTCGAAAATTTTGCGCCGGCGACGAGTTGTATGCAATTAGCGGAACTTCGGTTTTGAAAATCGGCACTAACGGTTTGCAAAAGTGCTGGGAGTCGCCCGTTGTCGATCTGGGAAGCTCCAAGCGGAAGAGAGTATTATGGTTATATCTCGATACTTGCTGCGATGTAACAGTTACGTTTTTCGGCGACGGCATACAAAAGTCGGTGACGGTAAGCGGAAGTGCAACGGCGCAGCGAGTAAGAGTGGATATGACGTGCCGAAAGTTCGGGCTAAGGATAGTTTCGATAGACGACGCACCTAAAGTAAGCCGTCCGCAGATTTATTACAGATACACCGAATAGGGAGGGGAAACCATGGATTACGGAAAACTTGCATATCTGAAGGCTTCGGATTTGGAAGCATTGATGGAAAAAAGTCGGGAATCTGACAGAGGCATTTGCTGTGTAACTAAGGAGAACGTTGCAGGCAGCGTATCGATAGGTACCTGTTACGGAGGAACCGTAATAGCGTTTTCGGAAAACGGAACGTTGGATTATTACGTAGGCGGAGTAAAAGTTTCTTCGAGCGGCGGCTTCGCAGCTTTTAATGCGGACGGAGACGTAACGGTTAAAGGCGCTGCGGATAAGCTTACCGTAGTAATGTTTAACGGCGAAATCCAAGAGTCGCAAAGTAAGATGTTTGCGGACGAGCTTACGGAAAAATCGTTGGTTGCGTATGTGATTAACGAAGACGAACCGACTCTTTTCGTATCTGCAGATTATGATTTTGCGCCTGTTTCTCAGCCTGTAGAGGGGCATATAGCGGACGTAGTAAGCTATAACGGCGAATTCGTTGTCGTTTCCGTTGCCGACGGATACATAAAGGTTTTGGGCGTAACTTCGGGGATATGTCGACGGTTTCCCTTCGAAGCCGATGCCGTTGCGGCTCTGAGCGGTAACTTTCTCACGATAGCTTATCTTAAAAACGGAGTAGTTAAATACTTTTCTATAGAAAACCTGGATGACGAGCCCGGTAAATCCATGCGTATAGAATTGTCCGGTGTAAGCGACGTTCGCGCAGTAAAGGGTGGAGACGGATTCGTTCTCAGAGCCGGCGGCACGTGCTATATAAAACGGCTTACCGAGGCTAACGGCGGCAAAGACTTAATTTACGTTTATACCGGTGCGGAGGTCGATTATGAACAATAATTATTTTGAGATAAAAAACGGGAATGACATTATCGTTAAACATAATGCCGTAAAAAATGCTTTTGCGCATTTTCTCGCAGGTAAAAGTTATGCGGCGTACTTGCGTATAGCGAATAAAGACAGATGTATCTACAAGCCGACAACAGTAACGGAAGGCAATTTTGACGTAAGCAAAGGAAGACCGTACGTAAAGCTGACGACAAGTTTTTTGCAAAGCGAATTTTCGGGAACGGTAACGGAGCTCGGACTTTGTCCCGAACCGTATTCGGCTTTGTCGAACGTATGCTCGGTTACATTTTTGCCGAAAGGGAAAGTCACCGTTACCGTAACTCTCTATTTGCATACAAGCGGGCCGATTACTTTTTGCGCCGGCGAAAACGTTTTGATTAAGAATTTGCTCGGGATTTGCCCGTTGCCCGAGCTTGCGCTAAAGGGTGCGAATTTTGCTGCTTATGACGATTACCTTATCGACGAAAGCGTATACGAAGACATACCTTTCGATATAGACAAGCAAGAAGCATTGATTGTGAAAGCGACAAATTGCGTACATAGCGACTATCTTGTCGTGGCGGACGGTAAGGGCGTAGCAAGATTTAACTGCGCACGGTATTTTCCGAAAGCGGAAAGCAAGAATCTGACGTGCGAAGACGGATTCTTTATAGAGGCTCTTAGAGTTGCCGGAATGAACAGTTCTATGGCGCAGATACCTGTGCCGCTTTCGATGGGCGCTCATTTAACGGTTACCGCAAGCGGAAGACTTATGACCGACCCCGAACACTTGTATGTTTATCTTGTTTCGGGAGGCAAGGTGTATGACATAAACAACCCGATTAAGATCAAATACGTTTGCGATGGCGAGGACGTAAGAGCTTGTTCCGACGGAAGCGTCGCAGTTAAAAACGGAAACGAAATCGCTATTTTCGGCAAAGACGTCACAAAAATCCCTTGCTATGGCAACAGTTACGAAGTTATATATCGCAGCGGCGGATACGACGTATATATTTTGCAAGATACAACGCTCTTCTGCTATAGGGTGCAAAACGGAACGGAATTGATCCGAACGATAGAAACGGAAGGTAATACGCTTAAAGCTTTTTCCGCTTACGAGGTCGTCGTAAGCGGCAACGGAGCGCACTCATACGGTCTTTACGATAACGGCGGATTTGCGGAGAATTTGTCGCTTATAGAAAACGAAATCGTTTATGACGGATGTTATTACGGCGACGGATACGCCGGTAGTATTTATACGTATCTGAGAACGGGATGCGAAAAAGCGAAAAACGGATTTTGCGTTAAAGACGGAAAATTGTACTGCATAATTGCCGGCGGGGCGCAGTATTTGGGCGAATTCGATTACGACGACATAATTATGGGCAATGAGAAAATTTATATTATAAAGGACGGCAAGCTTAGCGTTTACGGATTTTACCGAAAGGGCGTATATGTTCTGTGCGACAGCGGAACGAGAACTTTTACCGCTTATTTTGCGCCGACAGAGGCAAAAAACGTAAAATTAAAAATAGCAGGTGCGCCGATAGGATAATTATTATGGAAGAAATTATGACTCAGGCGCTCGGCAACGGCATATGGGCGACGCTGTTTTGTTTTCTGTTTTTTTATATGCTAAAAGACGCAAAAGAGAGAGAAAGCAAATATACGGCAACGCTTATGTCGTTGACCGATTCGCTCAAATGTGTGGAGGGAGTAAAAGCGATATGTGACGAAATGTGCGATACGCAAACGAGTTTTCACGACGAACATCAGACAATTTGTAATATAGTCGACGATCTTAAGGAAGAAGTGAGGCGCTTGTGGGTCGTAGGAGGCGTAAAATGAACGGATTGCTGAAAATAGGCAAAGGCAGAATATCCGGTTGCAGCGTAAGTGGCAACGATATTATCGTTATAATTAGCTACGGAGGAGCGTTGAGAAAATATATCGTATCTCCGTCGAGAGAAGTCACAGACTGCGGAATAGTAAGTTATGCAAGCGACAGGTATGAGTTTGCGCACGGGATACTTACCTACGATAAGGAGGTAAAATTCGAGCGTGAAGTATGAAGAAGCAAAAGAAATCGTAAGAAAACACGAAAAAGTCGTTAATCAAAAAAAATATAAGGAGAAAGGATATCATGAGTACGAAATATATGACCGATTCGCAATCGGAAAGTCAAAATGCAAAGAAAAAGAAAATTCGGGAGTTTGAAGACTATGTAAATTCGGAGCAGCGCAGTTCATTGCCGGAAAAACCGAAGATAGACGATGCGCCTTCGTACGAACGCATAGATTACAAAGCGCCCGACGACGAAGAAATTAAGTCGAGGGCAGAGTCGTCTATAGAGGAGAGTACGCATAAGGGAGAGGAAGCGATTAAAAAAGAGTTCGAATCCCTGAAAAATTCATTGGAAAGCGGAAAGCAAAACGCTAAAGAAAACTACGAGACTAAGGCAAGAGAACTAAAAAAAGCTTACGAAGCTGCGTTAGAAAAACTAAATAACGATACGCTGAAACGAGGTCTTGCACGTTCGTCTATAGCGGTAGACGGTTCTAACCGAATAGCAGGAGCTTATGCCGGAGACAGTCGGGCCGCTATAGAAAATTATTCTAAAGCAATAGAGGATCTTGACAAAGAAATAGGTTCGCTTGACGTAAATCTGACTAAGGCGCTTAACGAGTTTAATATAAAACAGGCTGCGGCGCTGACAGAAAAAATCAACGAGCTTAAAGCCGAGAGACAGGCAAGACAAGACGAGGTAACGAAGTATAATAACCAAATGGCGAAACAGGAATACGAAGCAAAGACTCAAAAAGCAAAAACGGAAAGCGACCTTTACGGCGAGGCTCTCGATCAAAAGAAGAAAGAAGACCGCTTTAACGAAAAGCTAAGCGATGAGGAAAAAGCAGAAAGGATGCGCAACATATACGAAAAAGCGTACGCTTTGCTTAGCGAGATGTCTAAGGAAGAAGCTTTTGAAACGTTGACTACCGAACCGGTGTTTCGTAACAGTCTGAACGATTATTACTTCTTTACGCTGTATTACAAGTTCAGGTAAACCGGAGGCGGAAAAATGCGTAACAGATTGCGAAGTAAAAAATTTTGGTTTTCATTGGCGGGGGCGGTAATTTTGCTGCTTAATTTGCTCGGGTTCAGAGTAGACGCACCGTACGTAAACGAAGTGCTTAACGCAATTTGCGGAGTACTTATAGTGGTCGGGCTTATGGACGAGCCGCAAAGCGAAGATATTATCGAATGCGAAGCAGATTCCGGCAATAAAGAGTCCGAAAACGAAACGGAGTGCGCCGAAAAACTAGACGGAAAAGAGGTCGGACAAAGCGACGCCGAATACGTGGACAGCGTGCAAAATCTTTTAGAAGACGAAAGCGATTACTGTCGAGAGTAATAAAAAAGCAACGATGCACTTATTGTGTCGTTGCTTTTTTACATAATGGAGTAAGTGACGATTGAGCGAATAATGAAGAAGTTTTACGGCGTGTATATATGCGTTATCGTAATGGCGGCAAATGCGTTATCGGCGAAGCGAGTAGCGGTATTTTAAGAGAAACGATAGATGAAAAACTAGACTTCGGAATATATCTTATAATCGTATTTTTGATAGTATTCGATGCGATTATTTTTGCCTTTGCCTACCGGAGACTAAAAACATATAATCTTAACCTTGCGCAGACCATGCAGTCGACAAAAAGAACTCTGTAGTTCAAATATTTTTACGAATACGAATCGTAAATACCTCAAGGTATTTGCGTCAAATAAAAGAAGTGAACTTGCATAGATTACAAAATGTAACAAATAAAATTTAAAGGCAACGGCAAATTGATTTAGGGGAAGGGCTTCGTCCATCGCTAATCGTTTTGTGGCGTTTAACGCCCCTCATAGTACATTCGGCACTATTGGCGGGTAACATTTGCTTTGTTCAAACAAGTCTCAATGTATTCGGTTTCTCCTTTGCGGAAATGCTTATAATCGAAAAGAGCGAAAAGACGCCTTTTCGGCAGTCGGGGACGGATCAATTACTACGCAAGAATTGTTGCGGCAATTGCTCCGTTGCGATAGTTTGCCGTCGATGTCGATTAAAGTTCGACGGCAATGAGTTTTATCTTTATGTCGGCGGCGGTGTTTGCGAATATCAGGCTGTATTCGAGTTCTATTTTTACTGCATTGTTTTTACGGGTGACTGTAATGCTGCCGGTACGAACGTCGGCAGGAATTTCGCCGTATTCAGTTGTTATTGCAACAGGTGTGGATTCGTTAAGTCTTAACGTCATTTCGTACAAAGGGGAACCGCATCTTTTTATGTAAGCTCCTTTTTCGTCGCACGCTATGACGCAGATTATACCTTCATCGCAATATTCTATACGCACGGATTTGTCCGTTCGTTCCATCGTTCCGACAAAAGTTTTTAGTCCGTCGTCTGTTCGTATCGATATTTTGGAATCTTTTTTCATAGCCTCATTATAAACCCAAACTTAAGATTTGTCAACGAGCGAATAAATAATACGCAGATAAACATAATAATTTCGGAGGCAATATGAAGACTACCGGAATAGTCCGCAGACTCGACGAGCTCGGACGAATAGTAATACCTAAAGAATATCGAAAATTGTACGGAATCGAAATAGGAGATCCGTTAGAAATAAAAGGAAACGAAAACGGCACGATAACGGTAAGCAAAGTAAGCAATCGCACAGAGCTTTTGGCATTATGCAAGTCCGTGTGCGATTGTATTTCGGCAGAAACGGGAGTAACCGTAGCTGCTACCGATTTTTTTTCCTACGTATATGCAAGCGGAGTAAATAAAGACAAAGCAATGACGCTTGCGCCGGATCCGGCGGTCGTGGCTAAAATAAAAGAACGGAGATGCGGTTGTTTGCCTGTTCAAACAGAGTGGTATTCGTATCTGACCTATGCTCCTATAACCGGAGTAAGCGATGTATTTGGAGGATTAGTCGCTTTTTCATCTCGTTCTGCCGATGATATTATTAAGTTTGCCGTGCGACTCGGCGGCAGACTGGTGGGAAACGCATTGCAAAAATTTTAAAAAACGGTAATGTTTTGCTTGATTTTTACTTCTGCGTGTGCTACAATACCATAGCACATTATTAAAGAGGTGATTTACCGTGGAACTTTTGGGTCTGGTTAATTTATTATCCATAACGCTTGTCGAATCGATGCGTATCGTTCGTATCGTTTGTATTGCACTTTTGCTCGCCAGCGCAATTGCGCTTATAGTGCTTGTATTGTTGCAACCGTCGGCGTCTGAAGGAATGGGAGCTATATCCGGACAGTCTTACGATACCTTTTATGAGAAGAACAAGGGTAAATCCGCAGAAGGCATTATGAAAAAGCTTACCATAGCGTTTTCCATAATCGTGTTTGTGGTTTCTATAGTCTTCTTTGTAACCGGTATTTGGTTTAAGTTCTAGTCATAAGACTTTTGATAAGGGGCGCCCGATAGCGCTCCTTTTTTTATTTCAATCGGATTTAGTCATGGAGTTTACTCGATAAAATGAGAAAGGAAAATAACTTTACGAAAAACAATAAAAAAATGCGCTCACGCAGCGGAGCGGGCAAGCGAGCATGGAGAAAAGTCGAGGGCGTGGTGCAAGGTTTGCCCAAAGGATATGCTTTTGTAGTAACTGACGGAGGCGACTTTTTTGTGCCGGCTTCTAAACTGAAAGGTGCCATAAACGGCGATACGGTTTTGGCATTAACCGACGGAAACGAAGGTGAAGTAATTAAGATACTTAAGTATAATACTTCGCCGGTTACCGGTTGCTATATAAAAACTTTACGGGGCGGTTGTGTTGTACTTGACGACAAACGTTATCCTTTTAACGTCACGATAACGTCAGGCAACGCCGAGATCGGCGACAAAGTGTTGGTGCAGTTAAGTCGCAAAGAGCGGAGCAAAGGGGTGATACTTAAATCGCTCGGTGTGGCAGGAACTCTTTCTGCGGACGTTGCGGCAGTCGTAGCAAAACTCGAACTGGACGCATTCGGTGAAAAGACGATAAAAGAAGCGGCGGAAAAATCGAAAATTGCCGTAAGCGTATGCGGTCGTACCGATTATCGAGAACAACCGTGTTTCACAATAGACGGAAACGACAGCAAGGACTTTGACGATGCAGTTTATGCGGAGCGTACCTTAAACGGGTACAAACTTTACGTCCATATTGCCGATGTGAGCGAGTACGTAACTAAAGGCAGCTACTGCGATCGAACGGCATATAAAAGGGGTTTTAGTTTTTATTATGGCGATAACGTGCAGCCGATGCTTCCGGAGAGCCTGAGCAACGGAGCTTGCTCTCTTAACGAAAACGAAGACAAACTTACTCTTACTGCAGAGATGGAAGTATCCGGCGGCAGAGTGATTAACGGCTCTGTCAAAAAATCAATAATACGTTCGGTAAAAAGGATGACATACGAAGCCGTCAGCCAAGTTCTTGACGGCAATGACGTCGCCGGATACACGCAATCGCTTACGCAAACGTTAAAGGTTCTTGACGATTTGAGCGCAGAACTAAAAAGAGAAAGAGATAACGACGGAAACATAGATTTCGATTTGGCGGAAGTCAAATTTTCTTTCGACGGTAACAAGGTAGTCGATATGAAAAAAGCGGAAAGAACAAGAGCTCACGCCATAATAGAGGAGTGCATGATTGCTGCTAACGAATTTGTCGCACAAATGTACGGAGACGGCAGTTGTTTTATATTTAGATCGCATCGACCGCCTTCATCCGAGAAAATAGAACGGCTTAACGATTTTCTTCTTGCCTGCGGATTAAAACCTCTTCCGCAGCAACCGACGTCAAAGGATGTGGCAAACTTGCTTTCGGCTACCTCGGATGACAAAAAGGAGTGCGTTTCGTCAATCACGCTTCGCAGTATGAGCAAGGCAGAGTATTCGCCGACCGATTGCGAACATTTCGGGTTGGCATCTAAGCATTATTGTCATTTTACGTCTCCGATAAGAAGATATACAGATCTGGTTGTTCATCGCATAATAAAGGCTTCGCTTTGCGGAGAGCCTTCGGATATGAACTTAACTGAAGTAACCGACATCTGCACACACTGTAACGAAAGAGAAAAGAAAATCGTTGATGCCGAACGAGAGATAAACGATCTTTACACTATGGACTACATGTATGATAAAGTCGGTGAGATTTATGACGGAACGATCAGTGGCGTAAGCGAATGGGGAGTTTACGTAAAAATAGCTTGCGGAGCGGAAGGATTGATAAAAGCCGAGCGCATCGGAGGCAAAACGAAGTTCGACGAGCGTTCGATGACGATGAAAACGCATGCCGGCACTTATCGCATCGGCGACAAAATAAAAGTTAAGTTGACGCAAGTAAGTTATAACGGTCTGGATTTTGAGCTTTGCCGCTAATTTGCTTGCAAAAGTCGGTGAATTATAGTACAATATGGCATTGAAAGATTTTCAATTACGGAGTATGTAACAAAATGAAACTTGGAGTAGTAGGACTTCCTAACGTAGGAAAAAGCACGTTGTTTAATGCGATAACCGAAGCCGGCGCAGAGTGCGCAAATTACCCTTTCTGCACAATAGAACCTAACGTAGGCGTAGTTGCGGTTCCGGACGAAAGGTTGACTGAACTCGGCAAACTTTATAACACAAAAAAGATTACGCCGGCGGTTCTTGAATTCGTTGATATAGCCGGATTGGTAAAGGGCGCTTCTGCGGGCGAAGGATTGGGTAACAAGTTTCTGTCGCACATACGAGAAGTGGACGCAATCGTGCATGTAGTGCGTTGTTTTGACGACAAGAACATTACTCACGTATCCGATAAAGTCGATCCGCTCGCAGATATCGACATCATAAATACCGAACTTGCTTTGGCCGATCTCGATACAGTGTCAAAGCGCAAAGACAAAGCGGAAAAGCTGATAAAAACCGGCGATAAAAAATATGCCGACGAAGCTGCAGTGCTGGCGAAGCTTTATGATGCTTTGAGCGAAGGTAAACCGGCTCGCAGCGTAAAACTCGGCGATGCGGAAAACGAAATCGCAAAGACTTTCTTTTTGCTTACCGACAAGCCCGTTATTTATTGTGCCAATATCGGAGAAAGCGATATCGGAAAAGGTAACGCTTATTCGCGGCAGGTCAAAGAATATGCGGCAAAAGAAAACAGTCAGGTTATAGAGATTTGCGCAAAAGTGGAATGCGAAATAGCTCAGCTGCCCAAAGAGGACAGAGCTATGTTTACCGAAGAGCTGGGACTTACCGAAAGCGGACTAGATCGTATTGTCAAAGCCGGTTATGCTCTTTTGGGACTTATCAGCTATCTTACCGCAGGCGAAAAGGAAGTCAGAGCTTGGACGATAGAACGAGGTACGAAGGCACCTCAAGCGGCAGGCAAGATACATAGCGATTTTGAAAAAGGGTTTATAAGGGCAGAGATAGTTACGTACGAGGACCTTATGGCATGCGGTGGGTACGTTCACGCAAAGGAAAAAGGTAAAGTGCGAAGCGAGGGCAAAGACTACGTGATGCAGGACGGAGATGTCGCATTGTTCAGATTTAACGTATAACGGAGAGATATGATGGATTTTTTGAAAGATATAGAAGATTATTTGATATGGGCGGGTGCGCCGGAAGAAAACGTAAGAGGCGAAGTCGTTTGGAGTCAAGATCCTAAAAACGGCGATTGTGCTTTTCCGTGTTTTAAGCTTTCTAAGTCCATGCGCAAGTCACCGATGATTATTGCTTCCGAGCTTTCGTCCAAAGGCAACTTGCCTTTATTCGTTGCAAGGACCGAATGCGTAAGCGGCTACCTCAATTTCTTTTTTGACAGAGAGCTTGTGGCAAAGGAAGTATTGCTTTGCTGCAAGGAAAGAGGTGAAACTTACGAGGCTAAGCAAAGTAAAGGTAAGACTATTTGTATCGATTATTCTTCGGTAAATATAGCAAAACCTTTTCATATCGGGCATTTGCTTACTACGGTAATAGGCGGTTCGCTTTATCGGATATACAAATATCTCGGTTATAACGTTGTGGGTATAAATCATCTCGGCGATTGGGGAACTCAGTTCGGAAAACTTATCGTCGCTTACCTAAAATGGGGCAAAGGCGAGCAGACTATGGACAGTTTGCTCGATTTGTACGTAAAATTTCATAGAGAAGCGGAAACAAACGACAGTCTTAACGACGAAGCGAGAATGTGGTTTAAGAAAATAGAGGACGGAGATAAGCAAGCGACAGAGTTGTTTGCGGAATTTAAGCGCATTACTCTCGAAGAAGTCGATAAAGTGTATAAGCGACTCGGTATAACTTTTGACAGCTATAACGGCGAGGCATTTTACAACGACAAAATGCAGCCTATTATAGATGCTCTTAAGCAAAAGAATTTGCTTGTGGAGTCTGACGGCGCCATGGTGGTCAATCTCGACGAATACGGTATGCCGCCTTGTCTTATTTTGAAGTCGGACGGCGCTACTCTTTATGCGACTCGAGATCTTGCCGCAGCCGTATATCGCAAAAATACTTACGATTTTTACAAAAATCTGTATGTAGTCGCTTATCAGCAAAATTTGCATTTCAAGCAGTTGTTTAAAGTATTGGAATTACTCGGTTACGATTGGGCAAAAGATTGCGTACACGTTCCGTTCGGTATGGTCAGTCTCGAAGGCGTGGGAGCAATGAGTACTAGAGAAGGTAAGGTAGTTAAGCTTAAGGACGTACTCAGCGAAGCAGTAGACAAAACCAAGGCGATTATTTCTCAAAAGAATCCGGAGCTTGAAAACAAAGACGAAACTGCGGAAGCGATAGGCGTGGGAGCGGTAGTGTTCGGTGCGCTTATCAACGGCAGAATAAAGGATGTAGTCTTTTCCGTGGACAAGGCGCTTAATTTCGACGGCGAAACGGGACCGTATCTGCAATATACTCACGCAAGATGCTGTTCGATATTATCCAAAGGCGAGGCGGGTGAGGTTGATTATTCGACTTTGACGGACGACGAGACTTTCGAACTCGTCAGATTGCTTTCTCGATTCGATCAGACGGTAACTACCGCTGCCGAACGATACGAGCCGAGTATTATATCTAGATACCTAATCGATTTGGCGCAGGCATTTAACAAATTTTATATCGGACACAGAGTTATTTGCGACGACGAAAAGTTGCAAAGCAGCCGACTTGCGATAACCAAGGCTGTCAGAGACGCTTTGCGTAACGGTATGAGTCTTATACTGCTTAAGGCGCCGGAAAAGATGTAATTTGTAACTATTGCAATCAAAAAGCAAACAAATAAACGATTCGCAACTAACCGAGCAAATAGCATCGATTGTACGCAACGCTACGGTAAGTGATATTGCGAGTCGTTTTTTTGTCGGTACCGGCGTTGTCTACAAATGAATGGTGCTAAAATCAAAATCGATAGAAACCGTCCGCAAAGGACGATTGAAAGAACATGGAGTCAGCTTAATCGAAGCGGCTCGATAACGTAGCGGAGAAAAATGAGCGGATTTTGCATTGACATATCATAAAAAAATTAAAAATTAGTGTTTGCAAAACGCATTAAAGTCGTAATGCTGCCATAAACTATGGTATGAAAAAAATATTTTTGTTTATTGCCGTTACGGCAGCTGTTTGCATTACGCTGTTTAGCGCATGCGACCGATTCGACACTAAGAACGTTTCCGAATTCCGAGATCAGGTATTCGAGGGCAAGACGGAAGAATATGAGGTAACGCTTATAAGCGGTTATCGAGAAAATCCCTTTGTAATTGACGGGCATTGCGACCAAAAAGCAGATTTTACGTTGATTACCGTAAAAATGCTGTCGCCGTTGCCTAATGCCGAACTTACGTGCGAGATGATTGCCGGCGACAAGCAATTCGAAGGCAAAATGAATAAACACCCGTTTGAGGATACATATTCTTTCGAAGCTAACGTAAGGGTTTCGGAAGCTCCCGTTTTGAAGATAAACGGTACCGAAATCGGCTTGCAATCGGTTAGGAGCGAGGATTTCATCGACGGCGAAAAGGCTTATAACGTCGCATATTCAAAATTGTCCGACAGTCCCATTATCGTTAACGGCGAGTACGAGGTCTACGTCCGACTTATAGAAAATCCCGTTAATTCGCAGGGCGGCTACTATTGGTACGTTGCATTTGTTGACGGGAAAGATACTGCGGCTGCGCTGATAGATCCCGTAACCGCCGAAGTAATAGCGCAAAAATCGTAAATACTGACGAACGAACATCGTTATGCTAAAAAAACGATGATTGGAGCACAAAACGTTTTGCATTTCTTTTTGGCATGTGATATAATCTATGTATGCCAAAAAATGTATTGGAAAAAGAGTATAAACAACCTACGCTGACGGAGACAGTCGTTAAGACGGCTCTTAAGACTTTGGTTTGTCTTATATTGATATGCGTAGCTATATTTTCCGCATTGTTTTTCGGCGTACCGTCGGTAGGGTATGATTTTGCAAACAGATTGGGGATGGACAGGACGGCATTGTTTTTTGCCGACAGATATTCCGACAAAAACATAGACGGCTTGTTGTATTGCGTCGAACTCGACAGAAAATTACTTAAAGAAACGGGCGATTTGAAATACGCAAGCAAATTGCAAGGGCATACGGAAAACTTTTTTAAATATAATCGTTCGACGTTAAGCGATTATTTCGAAAAACTCGATGAATATTACTTGAGCAATTCACCCGTGGAAACTCGAGTTCAATTTTTTAGTTATTATGACAGAATTGTTGCCTTAAACTACGTTGCAAACGTTTTGCTCGGCGAGGACAAAATGATTTGGAACTATAACGTGGGTTCCGAATATGCCAAGGTGTCTTTTGCGGATGTGGACGATTATATAGCTGTGCTTTTAGCATTTAATCAAGTTTGGAGCATTAAGAGCGATGCAACTCTTCCGTTATCGAAAAACGGTATCGTAACTGACTTTTACGTACGGATAAAGGACCATTTTTCTATTGCGTTGTCGGCAGTCGAAAATGAGGATGACGCTTTAAAGCAGCTTTATATGCTGCGTACTTGTTACTTTTTTGCGGAACACGTGCATGTTTATCTGAAAAACAATACCGAAATTTGCAAAAACAGTGATTGTGAGTGGGATGCCGTGCTAAAAGCAACCGTTTGCGGACAGGAATTTAGCAAGGCTTATGTAAGTAAGCTCAATGAATATATAGAATCTCAAAAGAAGAAATAAGTTATTTTTTAAATTAAAACCGCCGATATCACTCGGCGGTTTTTTTGATGACGAATGTCAAAGTGTCGTATAATAATGCATCTTAGACTGAGAGGTCATAGCGAATGGCGAGGGCTTTGAAATTTCGGTTAAAGTAAGCTGTCCGGCACCGGGATGTAATAAAAATTCACAACCGTTACAGATTTTTTATTTATTTTTTATTGATAAGATGTAGTGGCTGCGTTTATGATAACGAGAACTATTATTATATAATAGAATATGCGCTGTTGATGTGTTGAACGATTTTTCGGGAAGCGGTCAAAATAAATTTATTAAAGTTAGCGTATTACATGCAAAATCTTTTTAAGTTACGTATCGAAGCAAATTCGGTTTTTTGTCCGCATATCCGAATAGTAGTTTTACCGAAGCGTTAGCTGTATCTGTGGATTATTCTTTGGCATTCGACCATAAGCTCTTCTCGGAGAGATGCCGGTTTAAGAATTTTTATCGAACTGCCGAATGACAGCAACTTGTTTATCAGTAAGTTTCCGCCGTAAAGCGAAGCTTTTGCTATGTATTGCGTGCCACGTTCGCTTATAGCTTCTCTACCTAACCATTCTTCGACGTCGCTCAGCGAGGTGGAAAAAAATTCGAATTCTACGTCCACTATATCGAGGTCGTCAAAAGTGCCACGTAATTTTTCGTATACGTTACATTCTTTTCTTTCAAAATGTTTGTCGGTAAGGGTGATGTTTTTCATTCTGGTTAGCCTAAAAAGTCTAAAGTCTTGTCTTAAGTGACAATATCCGTATGCGTACCAAACGCCTTCTTTAAGTACCAGACAATACGGATCAACTTCTCGCTCGGAATAATATTCTTTGTTGTCAACGTATTCGAGATGCAAAGCAAAATCTCCGTCTATGGCTTTGTTGATAACTCCTATTTTTGCGCGATAGTGTTGCGGGTTTGTCCAGGTTCCGATGTCTATAATAAGTTTGTCTGTTTTCAGCAGATATTTTTCGTCCTCTTTTATAAGCGCTATGTTCGAAAGTTTGTCTTTTATAGACAAATTAACTTTGTCGTCAAAAGAGTTTTCGGTGGCGTTAAGACATGTGAGTATGCGGCTGATTTCTTCGGGGGTAAAAAACGATCGTTCGAGTCGGAAATCGTCCGCTATCATGTAGCCGCCGCCTACGCCTCGAACGGCAACAATGGGGATGCCTGCGTTGCAAAGCGATTCTATGTGACGCATTACCGTGCGTGTGCTTATTTCAAATTTTTCTGCAAGATATTCGCCGCTTACTTTGCGTTTGTTGAGTAGCGTGAGCAGTATTGCAAACATTATTTCCGTTTTCATTTTTCCTTTTTAATCTCCTTGGTGTTCTTCCTAATATAAATATGTGCTGTAAATTTTGACCGAAGTTTGTGTGTAATCGACCTGCTTCGTTTCCTTGGTGTTCTTCTTGATATAAATACAATGGCGACGGCTATAAAAATTATAAAAATATTTTATAATATATGACATAACGCTGTCAAGTATTATGTGTTATAGTATAGAAAACATTCAGGAGGAACACAATAATGTATATTTGCGTAACGTGCGATTCGAAAGTTAGAGCAGGAGACGTTTTATTTTTGGAGAAAAGCAGAGACTTCGGTGAGGTTGCCGCAAAGGCGGTTGGCGGAGCTATCGTAGGATTTGTTACCGACATACAACCTGACGGTTGCGTATCGAAACAGTATATCGAAAATAAGATAGGGAGCAGACGCATATTGGGGCGCGCTGCAATTACCGGCGGAAATGTTGCGCTCTTCAGCTGTGAAAACACATTTGCGGAACATGCTCGAGAAACTTTTGCAGCAGTGTAACGGCAAATTTATTGTCCCGTGAAGAATTAGTTGACTGCTGACTAGCGGTTAGGTACGTAAATACAAAGCAAAGGCGATAAGAATGCGTGGATTTCTTTCTCATATTTCTAAAGATATATATTTCATTTATGTCATGTTCGGTTGTATATATGTTGTTAATTGCTGCGGCTTTATAACACATTATAAAAAACCATATAACTATATTCGTTTATGGAATGAAGAATGAAAGGAATGGGTGAGTTGGATTCGGGGCTGAAAGGCGGTGCGGTGTGGCAGAACAGACACGGGGTGCAAAAAGTGGTGTTGAACAAAAAAACAAAAAAATTAAAAAAAGTAGTTAAAAACAGTTGACATAGAAAGTCGGGTGTGGTAATATAAGTAGGCTGTCACCGAGGAAGGACGGCAGCGACGTAAAGAACAGTTACCGTGTGTGGCAACAAACTGCGGTAACGGGCCAAGTATAGAATATACCTCTGGTTTGACGTAAGGGCTTCGCCTAGAGAAAGGGTGAGGGTACTTATGTTTTTTTTACGGGGAAGCACATTGACAACTGCATAACAAGAAACAAATAGAAATACGAGTAAAGTAGAAGTGTAGTAATATGTATTATACAGTTATTTTATGAGTCTTGTAAGAACTTTAGAGAGAGTAGAACGGAGATACGCAAGTATCACAAAGATTAAGCTAATAAGAGCACAAGGTGGATGCCTTGGCATCAGGCGCCGAAGAAGGACGTGACAAGCTGCGAAAAGCTGCGGGGAGCTGCAAATAAGCCTAGATCCGCAGATGTCCGAATGTGGGAACACACTCCGAGAGGAGTACGCGAAAGCGGGGGAACCCAGGGAACTGAAACATCTTAGTACCTGGAGGAAGAGAAAGTAAAACAACGATTACCTAAGTAGTGGCGAGCGAACGGGTAAGAGCCCAAACCGACTATAGAAATATAATCGGGGTAGAGGACAGCGATAACCCAGTCAAGAAGTAGTTGAACGGTATTGGAAAAGCCGACGAAACGAGGTGAAAGTCCTGTAGACGAAACGGGAATGACGGGGAGCTGAATCCGGAGTACCATCGAGCACGAGAAATTCGGTGGGAAGCAGGGAGGCCCATCTCCCAAGGCTAAATACGACCTGATGACCGATAGAGTATAGTACCGTGAGGGAAAGGTGAAAAGAACCCCGGAAGGGGAGTGAAAGAGAACCTGAAACCGTGTGCTTACAAGCAGAGGGAGCGCAAGTGACCTCGTACTTTTTGTAGAACGGGCCGGCGAGTTACGTTGCGTTGCGAGGTTAAGGTACTAAGTACCGGAGCCGAAGCGAAAGCGAGTCTTAATAGGGCGAGAAGTAGTGTGACGTAGACCCGAAACCTAATGACCTACCCATGAGCAGGATGAAGCAGAAGTAAAATTCTGTGGAGGTCCGAACGCACGCCTGTTGAAATAGGCGGCGATGACTTGTGGTTAGCGGAGAAATTCCAAACGAATTAGGATATAGCTGGTTCTCCTCGAAATAGCTTTAGGGCTAGCCTCAACGTAGAGAGTATCGGGGGTAGAGCACTGAATGGGCTAGGGGCCTTCACGGGTTACCGAACCTTATCAAACTGCGAATACCGAATACTTATAGTTGGGAGTCAGACGGCGTGAGATAAGTTTCGTCGTCAAAAGGGAAACAGCCCAGATCCACAGCTAAGGTCCCAAAGTTCAGGTTAAGTGGTAAAGGATGTGTCATTGCATAGACAACCAGGATGTTGGCTTAGAAGCAGCCACACATTAAAAGAGTGCGTAATAGCTCACTGGTCGAGTGACGATGCGCCGAAGATTACCGGGGCTAAAACCTGACACCGAAGCTTGGGGATAGACGAGAGTCTATCGGTAGAGGAGCAATCTGTAAGAGCAGAAGCGAAATCGTAAGGTTTCGTGGATTTTACAGAAGAGAGAATGCCGGCATGAGTAGCGAGAGGAAAGTGAGAAACTTTTCCGTCGAAAGCCTAAGGTTTCCTGGGGAAGGTTCGTCCACCCAGGGTAAGTCGGGACCTAAGTGGAGGCCGAAAGGCGTACATGATGGACAACAGGTAGATATTCCTGTACCACGACACGGATAAGAGCAGGGACACAGAAGGATAGTTGGACCATGGGGATGGAAACCATGGACAAATCAAGAGGCTAAGCAGTAGGAAGAAAACGCTGCTTAAAAGGCTGGTTGATGATGTGGAGTGAAAAATAGTAGCGAAGCCAATGAATTCACGCTGGCGAGAAAAACTGCGTACTTAGAAGAAGTGAAGTGCCCGTACCGCAAACCGACACAGGTAGGCGGCAAGAGAATTGCAAGACGAACGGGATAACCATTGTTAAGGAACTCGGCAAAATGACCCCGTAACTTAGGGATAAGGGGGGCCTACGCAAGTAGGCTGCAAAAAATAGGCCCAAGCGACTGTTTATCTAAAACACAGGTCTCTGCGAAAGCGCAAGCTGAAGTATAGGGGCTGACGCCTGCCCGGTGCTGGAAGGTCAAGGGGAAATGTTAGGAGCAAGTCCGAAGCATAGAACTTAAGCCCCAGTGAACGGCGGCCGTAACTATAACGGTCCTAAGGTAGCGAAATTCCTTGTCAGGTAAGTTCTGACCCGCATGAATGGCGTAACGATTTGGGCGCTGTCTCAACAATGGACCCGGCGAAATTGTAGTATATGTGAAGATGCATATTACCCGCGACTGGACGGAAAGACCCCGTAGAGCTTTACTGTAGCTTGACATTGAATTTCGGTAAAGACTGTACAGGATAGGTGGGAGACTTTGAACCATGGGCGTCAGCTTGTGGGGAGTCGACGTTGGGATACCACCCTATCTTTGCTGAGGTTCTAACTCAAAGCGTTGAATCACGATTGAGGACAATGTCAGGTGGGCAGTTTGACTGGGGCGGTCGCCTCCTAAAGAGTAACGGAGGCGTCCAAAGGTTCCCTCAGAATGGTTGGAAACCATTCGTAGAGCATAAAGGTATAAGGGAGCTTGACTGCGAGACATACAAGTCGAGCAGATACGAAAGTAGGGCTTAGTGATCCGGCGGTAGAGAATGGAATTGCCGTCGCTTAACGGATAAAAGTTACCTCGGGGATAACAGGCTTATCTCCCCCAAGAGTTCACATCGACGGGGAGGTTTGGCAC
>ERZ779877.228-NODE-228-length-65457-cov-4.536253_pt1 | contig 65457 bp, 37 predicted proteins | sample MGYA00511556_ERZ779877 | MGnify/ENA primary metagenome ERZ779877 (study PRJEB29588, sample SAMEA2159338) | human gut metagenome | biome: human gut; feature: human-associated habitat; material: faeces | place: Denmark | collected 2008/2010 ... | reverse complement strand
GGCCAGGCCCTCCTGTCCGCCGGCCGAGCTTCCGAATATTCCGACGCGCGTGGTATCCATGCTCGGATATCGTTCGGCAGCCGCCTTTATCCACGCCATGTGGTCGGGCAGGCCCGCATCCTTCAGGTTCTTGTAGCACACCTCCTCAAAATCTTTCGAGCGGAACGACGTCGTCATGCCGTCAACCTGCACCACGATGAATCCCAGTTCGGCGAGCGAGGTCATCCACCAGTTGTATGAAGCGAAGGTCTTGGGCACATACTGGTCGCCCGGACCTGAGTATATGTATTCCACGACGGGATATTTCTTCTGCGGGTCGAAGTCAGACGGGCGGTATATTATGCCCCACATGTCGGTCTTGCCGTCGCGTCCCTTGGCCTTGAAGGTCTCCGGCGCGGTCCATCCGTTGGCAAGCAGCGCCGAGATGTCAGCCTTCTCCAGCGGCATGACGGTCTTGCCCGTATCGGCGTTGCGCACCAGTGCAACGGGCGCCTGCTGCGGTGTGCTGTACACATCGACCATATACTTGTGGTCAGACGAGTACCAGCAGCGGTGCATTCCCTCCTCCGGCGTCAGCTCCTTCATGCCGGAGCCGTCGAAGTTAATGCGGTAGTAGTGTATGAAGTATGGGTCTTCGTCCTTGTTCACTCCGTTTGCCGAGAAGTATATCACCCCGTTCTGCTCGTCCACATGCTGCACTCCGCGCACATACCAGCGGCCTTTCGTTATCTGCCGTATAGGTTTTCCCGTGGCGCGGTCGTACATGTAGAGGTGGTTATAGTTGTCGCGCTCGCTGCTCCAGATTATGCGTCGGGCGTCGGCGAGCAGGTGGCGGAATATGCGGGGATAGTTCACATACTTCTCCTCTTTCTCCTCAATGAGGGTGCGCACGCTGCCGTCCGTGGCCGACATCTCCAGCAGGCGGTACACCTTATGGCCGCGTTCGTTGTACTCGAAGGTCAGTCCCTTGCTGTCAGCATTCCATCTCATGCTGTGCAGGTCGTACTGGTTGGCGAACAGTTCGGTGGAAGGTATGAGCGCGCGGCCCGTCTCCACCTCGAATATGCAGGGCACCTTGAAGCGCAGTTCGTCGCCAGGCTTGGCATACTCCTGCTTGTGGAGCACGGGCTGTAGCTGGTCGGCAGGCGACGACTCCACGTAATAGACATAGCGCTTGGCGGCAGGACGTATCCTGCACGCCATCACACGCCGCGAGTCGGGCGACCATTGTATGTATGTGGAATAGTAGTTGCCTTGAGTTCCGTCAATGCTCAGCTGGCGCTCGCCTCCGCCCGACGAGTTGCGCACCCACACGTTGTCGTCTCTCACAAAAGCCACATATCTGCCGTCGGGCGAGGTTACGGGGCCGCCCGATTTCTCGTCGTCCACCTCCATCCAGTGGCGTTGTGGCGCGGGAGCATGCACGTTGCCTTCCTTCGTGAGCGTGTTTTCCTTCGTGTTGTAAGCCCATCTACGGCCGTCGAACTCAAATCGCAGATTCTCCGCAGTCCTGTCCGTGCGCACCTTATTAATATATATGCGGTAGGGCTCCACCTTCTTTCCGCTCATGGCCGACAGCCGTTCTGCCAGCCGCTCGTGGTTGAAGAGGTCGGTGCGGCGTGCTCCGCGTGCATCTACGAGCGCATACTCGCGACCGCGCTCCGTGTTTCTTACATACCAGAACGAGTCGGTGTATTCAATCCAGTGTGGTTCAACGTCAGCATAAAGCACGTGGCTCTGGCTGTATTTCTCGCGCAGGCTGTAAGCCCGGTTGTAGTCGTCAGCCGTTCCCTGTGCCGAAGACGGCAGTGACGTGCAGGCCATGAGCGCGGCCATGAGCACGACCGGTATCTTATGTCTTGTCATGATGCAGTGTAAGTTTTTATCGGTTAGTGTATGTTTTTCGTACGGAGCACACGCCCGGTTTCAGCCGTCCACATAGTCGATACGGACATTCGCGGCAGGCTCCACGACGTATGCTGATTCCAAAGTTACGGATAATATTCGTATGACAGGTCATTTATTGTGAATAAATTGTGTCTGAACGCCGAAAACAAGCTGCCTGCCGTGTGCCCGTAAACAAGTTCCGCACACGTGGCAATGGCCGGGGAAACGTCGTCTTACGACCGCATATCGTCATGTTTTGACAGCTTCAGCCCGCCACTCTTCAAGCACCTACAGAACCAGCCGACGGACCATTCTGAGCCCAATTATGCCGCCACATAATGGCAATAAAGACAAATAAGGACTGTTTCGGACTGATTTTATACGAATATTGTGCCGTATTACAGCATAATTTATTAATTTTGCGACCTCTTAAATAAAACAAAAAAAGGTAAAAAGATTTTTCAGTTATGATGATCCGTCAACTGGCAATCCTGTTCGGATGCCTGGCACTGGGCGAACTTTTAATCTATTTCACTCACGTCCCCCTGCCTTCGAGCATTCTCGGTATGCTCATTCTCACACTTCTTCTCAAACTCCGCGTAGTGCGCCTCGAATGGGTGCAGGGTCTGTCAGACTTCCTCGTGGCAAACATCGGTTTCTTCTTCGTTCCGCCAGGAGTCGCCATTATGGTTTACTTCGACATCATCAAGGCACAGTTGTGGCCCATAGTCATAGCATCGGTGGTATCGACGGTGCTCGTGCTCTTCACCACAGGATGGGTTCACGAGCTCTACGGCAAGGTTGTACGCAAATATAAAGGAGGCAAACAATGACATATTTCCATAACGAGTATTTCCTCATAGCACTCACCTTCGGCTCTTATTTCTTCGGCAAGCTGATGCGCCGCCGCACCGGCTGGGCCATAATGAACCCCATACTCGTGGCAATAGCCACCGTCATAATATTCCTGAGCGTCACCGGCACGAGCTACGACACCTACAACGCCGGCGGCCACATGATTGAGTTCTGGCTGCGTCCGGCAGTTGTGGCACTGGGTGTGCCGCTCTATCAGCAGCTCGAGACCATAAAGAAGCAGTTCCTGCCGATACTCGTATCCGAGCTTGCGGGCTGCATAGTAGGCATTGTGTCGGTAGTGGTGATAGCCCGACTGATGGGTGCGTCGCGCGAGGTGGTTCTGTCGCTCGCGCCCAAATCGGTCACCACGCCTATTGCAATGGAGATAACCAAGGCCATCGGCGGCATTCCGTCGCTCACGGCCGCAGTGGTGGTGTGCGTAGGACTGCTGTGCGCTGTAGCCGGCTACCGCACCATGGGTTTCGCCCATGTACGCACCCCAATGGCTCAGGGACTGTCGATGGGAACCGCAGCCCACGCCCTCGGCACGGCCACATCGATGGACGTGAGCAAGCTGCACGGTGCATACGCCAGCCTCGGACTGACCCTCAACGGCATATTCACGGCACTCATCACGCCCTCGATAATGCCGATGATGAGCATCTGACAATCGTTGCGTAAAATGATATAACACAAACACCATATTCATATATAAAGGCGGAAAGGCTGGACACCGGGCACATAACCCAATCCATACTTTCCGCCTTATGTATTGCTGCGTATGCTGTTTTTGCTCATTCGGCAGCATATTCTGACACAATCAGACAAATGGTGGCCGTTTTTTTACCATCAACACACCGCTACATTAAATAATAAATTTATATTTGCAATATGCTGTTGGTTCTAAATATATAACATACACTAATAAAGGACCATTACCATTAAACCTTACGAAACAATCTGAAAATAAGAAATCTGTTAGTTAAAAGTAATACTATAACGGTTTCATTATGACCCATACATAAGCTTTCAAAAAATCTATTATTCATAACACATTAATCTATAACATAACAACATGAAGAGACTTTACTTGTTTTTAATCTTCGGATTATGTGTACTCAACATGTATTCCGGAAGGAAAGAACCTTACAGGGGTTCACGCATATTCTGGGATATGCGCAGTCAGCAGACAATATTCGACGGAGGATGGTATGCACGTCTGATACAACTGCAAGACGGACGACTGCTCGCTGTTACAGAGGTGAACTGGGACATAGTGATAAGCACCAGCGAGGACAACGGTCGTACATGGTCGCCACAGAAAACAGTTTTCCATCATCCGGAAGGATTCAACTACTACGACGCCGACCTTTATCAGTTGAGCGACGGCAAGATAATCATTACATACAACATAGGTTTCCCATCAGTACCCGGAGGACGTTTCGGAGTCAGACTGCATATAAGCGAGGATAACGGCGAGACGTGGGGCGACGAGATATTCGTATATGACGGCGAGACAACATTCGAAAACGGATGTTGGGAACCGGCAATACTCGAGTTGCCGTCGGGCGAAGTACATCTCTATGTGTCTGACGAAGCACCATACGTCACATCAGGAGAACAGTGCATACAACTTATGCGTTCGTTCGACCGTGGCAAGACCTGGAGCGCGCCGCAGACCGTTTCGTTCCGCCCCGGCTCAAGAGACGGAATGCCAACACCGGTAATTGTAGGCGACAGTATAGTACTGACAATTGAAGACAACGGTTGGCCGGGCATGGAAAGCTTCGTACCGGTGACTGTAAGAACATCAATAGAAGATAACTGGAGCAACGCTCCTGTAGGAGCAAACAGTCCATATCGCTCACAAGTGATAGACTACGACTGGTGTCCTCTCGCGTTTGGCGGCGCGCCTTATATGCGTGTACTGCCATGGGGAGAGACTTTGCTGTCGAGACAATCATACTATGAGAGCGGAAACTACGGCGTAATGAACATGTATGTTTATGTGGGCGACGAGAACGCCCGCAACTTCAAAGCCATGTCGCAACCATTCCCCGACAATGTGGAGTCAGGAATATCAATCGAAGTAAATTCGGTATCGGTAGTAGATACTGGTGAGGTGTGCGCACTCGGAGGATTCGTCTCAGGACCGAACGGACGTCATGTGGACATGGTGAAGGGCTATCCACGCCGTATGCTCAAGGCATATTACGGCCATCCGACACTCGACGGAGCAATAGGAACCGACGAATATCACACACCTGAGGCCAATCAGATAATGATGGGAACAAACTCACTCGGACACAACGTATATGCCGACCTGAGTTACGACAACGACTGTCTGTACTTTGTGGCAAACGTCGATGACAACACACCAACCGCAGGCTCGTCGCAGTCGCGATTGCTGAAGGACGGTGTGAGACTGCTTATTGATGCCGACAACGTGTCGGACACGGCTCCCGTGAAAGGCATGTTCGACATATTCTTCTCTACAGACGGGAAATTCGAATGTCTCCAGGGCGACAACGGCTACTGGACTGAGTGCGACCTACAAGGCATAAGCTGCAAAGTGAACGTGGAAGACGACCATTACGTAATCGAGGCAGCCATACCGTGGCAAGCCCTCGGAAAGACAGGTGCGCCCACAGGACAGCGTATGGCTGCAGGCATAGAGGTACAGGACAGATGCAACAACGGCTTCGTTTCGGAATCGATACCAGACGTAAGGCATGACGAATCGTGGACATGGATGGAACTAAGACTCGACGACAACGGTGTAACAGATGGCATACATACCGCCCAAACAGCCGACGACAACAATGTGACAGTTAAGACCGACGGCGACAGACTGACTTTCACCTGTGACGGAACAATAGACAGTGTGAAGATATATTCGGCAGACGGACGACTTATGAAAACTGTCAGTTCAGGACGTGACGCATGCTCGACAGAAGTAAACGGCAAAGGCATGATGGTAGCCACTGTAACCATGACCGACGGCAGTGTGATAAACAAGAAGATAATAAAATAGAACAACAAAAAGAATCATAACATGAACAGATATATATTCCCTATAATAATGCTCATGGCATCGGCAACTGCCGGGGCACAGAACACATCGTCACCATACAAAGGCTCGCAGGTCACAAACGGAGAGTTTTTCCTGTACAACGTGGAGTCTGGCATGTGGCTGCAGAACAACGACCGACGCACCGACCAGTGGACGACAAGAGCGGAGCTGGACACTCGCGGTTTTGAAGTAAGCATCACTGCCGAGGGCAACGGCTACAGACTCAATCCTAAATTCAGCGGCAACCACAGCATCAACGGAAACGGTCTGTATATGGACACCGGTGATGCCGTGACTATATGGCGGATAACGCCTGTGGAGGGCTCCGACATAAGCAATGCCTACACCATTGAGTCTGACTACGGCAAGATAGGTATGGGCGATGACGGATATATCAGTCAGAACGCAACGTCAAACAACACGTGGCAGCTCGTCACAAGAGAGGAACGAATAGCTGCAATGGCGGAAGCTACGCCACAACATCCGGTTGACGTGACTTGGCTTGTACAGGATCCCAACTTCGCTTTCAACGACGAACGATACAGTGCATGGAACGCAAGTTTCGGAGGTGGAAACAATGTAGTAGGCGGCGACGGAAGGGTGATGTGCAACCGTGCGCACGAGAGCTGGAACTCGACAAGCATAGACATGCACCAGACCATCAACGGAATACCCGACGGAACATATCTCGTAAGCGTACAGGGCTACTACCGTGACGGCAGTGGATTCATAGAAAAGCACGAGAACGGCACAGAGACAATGCGTACAATGTATTTCGCAAACCACGTGAAAAAACCTCTACAATGTATAATAGAAGGTGGCTCTGACGTGGAGACACCGTATTACTACTATCAGGCAGCCGGCAAATGGACGCCGAACGACCTCGACTGCGCATCGGCAATATTCTTCGAAGGAGGATATCAGAACGAGCCACTCACCGTGCCCGTCACTGGCGGAAAGTTGCGCATAGGTCTGTCTAAGCCGTCGAGCGACGGAGTGGAAGCAGACTGGACCGTGTTCGACAACTGGAAAATAGTATATCTCGGTAAGGACATCGACATGACAGAAATAACAGATGCGCTTGTGAAAGCCATGGAAGAAGCGGAACAATATGTCACGTCCGGAACCGATGCGATGAATACTGCTTTGAGCGAATGCATGGCAGAGGCTGAGATGCTGACAACATCTGATGACGTGGATGCCGTGATAAACATGACGGAGAAGCTCACATCGCTCACAACCACCATAAAACAGTCGGCCGCAACCATCGCCACGCTGAGACAGACCATAGACATAGCGCTCGGTGAAGAGTCCACACCGGATTATGCCGAAGCCATTGCAAACGCGCAAAAAACAGTGAGCGAGGCTACTACTGCCAAAGATCTGCAACAGAGCCTGCAGGCATTGAGATTTGAACGCAAGATCAACGCCGCAGACAAACACGAAAACGTATTCACCGGAAACGCTCCGGACAATGGTGAGTTCTATCTGTACAACGTAGGACAAAAGCAGTTCTTATGCGGCGGATCGGACTGGGGCGCACATGCGGCACTCGGTTTTCCGGGAATACCTGTTACGCTCACAAAGACAGCCGGCACATTCAGAATAAGTACCGGACTGGACAACGGCAGCGGTGACTGGTTAAACTACAACGGCTACTGCGACACACCGGATCAGAATCTTTGGGCATTCAAACAAGTGGAAGGCACAGAATGTGTATATAACATCGTGAAACGCACCTCGCCCAACGAAGGAATGGCTTTCAATCCTTACGCTACAACAGACGCCGGAGCAGGCGTAGCTTTCTATGCGACAGTAGGAACGAGTGAGACAAATCTGGAGTCGCCCGACGCGCAATGGATTCTCGTGAGCAAAGCCGACCGTGACGCGCTGCTCAAGAACGCATCACCTGAAAATCCTGTTGATGCCACATATCTCATAAAGATGCCAGGATTTAATCAGCGGGAATATGGCAACACCACATGGGATAAGGAAAACGGCGCCTGGGCTCACAACGCAGGCACAATAGAAGGCAGGGGCAACAGACAGGAGGACTTTGCATTCGCTGTTGAAGGCTCTGGCAACGCTTTCGAACTGACACAGGACATAAAGGACCTGCCGGCAGGAAAATACATAGTATCGGTACAGGGCTTCTACCGTAACGGGAACACACGCAACGTGGAAAGAATGTTCAAAGCCGGAGAGAAAGCAACGCGCGAAGCTGTGCTGTATGCCAACGAAGCGGAAACTCCACTGCCCGACATAACAGAAGGAGTAGGGATGGCTCCGGGATATGGTGTGACGACAGAGGCTGGAGAACTGCCTGCAAGCGGCACTGATGCGACAAACTACTTCCAGAACGGACTATACAAAACATCGACAGAAGTGGAGGTTGGCAGCGACGGACTGCTCACCATCGGCATATTCAAACAGAATGCCGTAGACAACGACTGGATTGTGGTGGACAACTTCAGACTGACTTATCTCGGCCCGACGACCTCTACCGGAATAACCGAAATGGAGAATAATCGCAACAACAACAGCAAGACATACACAATACAGGGTATAGAGGTGAAAGACGCCAATAAACCAGGCATATATATCAGAGATGGACGCAAAGTCATAGTGCGCTGATGTGTGCCGGTCCACTACCCCGCCGCAGCATTCCTACATCTCTAAACAAGAAAACAATGGAATGCTGCGGCACAAAAGATATTCAGCCATACAATCATGTAATTCTTGAGAAAATTAAAGTAATAAAACTTATTTCAAGTCCTAAAAGAGTCAATATCACGCTTCCGGAAGATCAATACCAGAACTTCGAAAAGTCATTTTCAAAATACCGGAATCCTAAACATGCGTGATTATCATCGAAAACGGGCAAATCGACACTATTATAATATCATATATTAATCATACTATAATCCGTTTCAAATCATTCAATAAAACACAAAACAAAAATTCTACAACATGAAGAAACATCTATTAACACTACTGCTCACTGTCTCGCTCGGCATGTATGGCCAGAACGGGAAATACGACGTGGCGGCTTATGTGTGGCCCGCCTATCACGACGAGCCGCGCTTTCAGAACGAAATGAACATATTCCACGACGGCAAGGGCGAGTGGGAGGCCGTGTATAAGGCTAAGCCCAAGTATGAGGGACACAGGCAGCCAAGGGTGCCTCTGTGGGGCTATCTGGATGAGGCAAGCCCAAAGACACAGGAGAAGATAATAAAGACGGCACTGAAATATGGCGTGAACACGTTCATATTCGACTGGTACTGGTATGAGGGACGGCCTTTTCTGGAGAGTGTTCTGAACGACGGTTTCCTGAAAGCCAAGAACAACCGCAAGATGAAGTTCTACCTGATGTGGGCAAACCATACGCACACAGCTTATATAAATCCGGACGAACCGGACAAGAACAAGGTTTACTGGAAGGGGGAGACAAGCGCAGAGGACTTCGACCGATTCACCGACCACATAATAAAGGATTATTTCTCACAGCCCAACTACTACACGATAGACGGCAAGCCGGTGTTCGCCATTTATGAGGTAGGCACGTTCGTAAACGGAATGGGAGGCATGGAGAACGCCCGGAAGGCGCTCGACCGATTCCGGGACAAGTGTGTGAAGGCAGGGCTTAAGGGTGTGCATCTGCAGGCGATACTGTGGGGCGCGCTGCCTACAACGCTATCGGGAGTGCCCGGTGACAAGACGGAGACACAGGACAACACGGTGAAGTATCTCGGATTTGAGAGCCTGACAAACTATCAGTGGTGTCACTTCGTGCCCGCCAATCAGGACTATCAGTCGTGGGGCGAGCAGGCAACAGCCAAATACGACGAATTCAGCAACGGTTTCTCTGTGCCCTACTTTCCGCATGTATCAATAGACTGGGACAACAATCCGCGCTTTCCGGGCAACGATCCGCAGTCGGCTGTTACGGGTGTTACACCGGAGAAGTTTGAGAACTTCCTGCGTGTGGCAAAGGACTTTGTGGACAAACACCCCAACCAAGTGCCGCTTGTGACGATAAACGCGTGGAACGAATGGGCCGAAGGCAGTTATCTCGAGCCCGACACTCACTTCAAATACGGATTTCTTGAAGCTGTGAAAAAGGTGTTCAAGAAATGATACAAAAAAAGGCAGATATAAAAGACGGAGTCCGTTTATACATATTTCTTCATCATCACCGCACTGCACATATGTGCGTGCATAAGACGGGCAACCGCAACTTTTATATCTGCTCTCCTCAATTACTAAACAATAATACTTATTCGTTTTATTCCTTTACAGGCTGAGCCGACTGCTTTGTTCTTGATGTCAGCTCGACAGGAAGCACAGGCATTGCACCGTTCTGGGTACATACGTATGCCGAAACATCTACGGCCAGCTTGTGAGCCTCGGCTATCGGCATGCCGCTTATGAGGGCAGCGCAGAACGAACCGGTGAAAGAGTCGCCTGCTCCTACGGTGTCGGCCACCTTTACCTTAGGCGTGGTCTGGAAAGACATCTCACCGCGTGTGAACACGTAGCTGCCGTTGATGCCGCATGTGAGTACGAGAACATCGAGATTGTACTTGCCGAGAAGCAGCCAGCACTTGTTGCTCATGTCGAGTCCGGGATAGCCGAACATGCGACCGATGGTGACAAGTTCCTCATCGTTTATCTTCAGAACATTGCACAGTCTGAGCGACTCCTGTATCACTTCCTTGGTGTAGAAGCTCTGACGCAGGTTGATGTCGAAGATGCGCATGCAGTCTTTCGGTGTGGCCTTGACAAACTTGCGTATTGTCTCGCGAGACACCTTGTTACGCTGTGCCAGCGAGCCGAAGCAGACAGCACGGCAGTTGTGTGCTATTTCTTCTATCTCTGGTGTGAACGGGATGTTGTCCCATGCCACACCTTCCTTGATGTCATAAGCAGGCACTCCTGACTTATCGAGCGTCACCTGCACGGTGCCGGTGGGATAATCCAAACGCGGCATGACATGGCGCAGACCTTTCTTCTCAAGTTCCTTGCATGTCTCATCGCCCAAACTATCCTTACCCAGTGCGCTCACTGCCAAGGTATCAATACCAAACTGTCCGGCATGATAAGCAAAGTTTGCCGGAGCTCCTCCTAATTTCCTTCCATCCGGAAGCACATCCCACAGTGCTTCTCCAAGTCCTACGACGATATTCTTCATTATTATATCAGTGCTTTATATTTTTAATAAATGTGAAAAGATATATCACTCCTATAGCCATTACAGCCACGGCTCCCATCTGTCCGGCTGCGTCTGAGGCAAAGCCCATGAACAACGGGAACACAGTTCCACCGAAGAGACCCATGATCATAAGTCCGGAAACTTCGTTCTGACGTTCTGGAACGGAAAGCAGAGCCTGCGAATATACCAATGAGAACACATTAGAGTTGCCATAACCAACAAGAGCGATGGCTGTGTAAAGCACTATCTTTGACGTTCCGAATGCCATGCCGAGCATACTCAGAGCCATCATGACGATGCTGATGGTGAAGAACGCACGGTGGTTCATCACACGAAGTATGAACGACCCCGTAAGACATCCGATGGTACGGAAGATGAAGTAAAGGCTTGTGGCGAACGCAGCGTCATTTAGCGACATGCCCAAACGTTCCATAAGAATCTTCGGAGCTGTGGTGTTGCTGCCAACATCAATACCAACGTGGCACATGATGCCGATGAACGACAGAAGCACAACCGGCTTGCCCAGCAGACGCAGACAGTCGGCAAAGCTTGACGCACTGTCACTCTTCTCGCCCTCGTCTATAGGAGTGGCCCACAGCAGCAGGGCTGCAGCTATGCCCACAACAAAATAGATGGCGAAGAGCACCTTCCAGTCGAATCCGAATGAAGGAATGACTGCCGTGGCTCCCCACATTGCCAGATAAGGCGCAAGAAACGAAGCGATGGCTTTGATGAACTGTCCGAATGTGAGCGTGCTGGCAAGATGCTTACCGCTGATGATCGAAGAGATAAGCGGATTGAGCGATGTCTGCATGAGAGCATTTCCGATGCCGAGCAACGAGAAAGCCAGAAGCATGACTGTGAAACTCTCGTCAAGAAGTGGCAACAGCAGTGACACTATGGTGACAACAAGTGACAGCAACACTGTATTTTTGCGCCCTATGCGGTTCATCAGCATACCTGTCGGCACACTGAAAATGAGGAACCAGAAGAACACGAGCGACGGCAGGATGTTGGCTGTCGAGTCGTTGAGCGCAAGATCTTCTTTAATATAATTGGAGGCGATGCCTACCAGATCGACAAATCCCATCGCGAAGAAGCAGAACATCACGGGGATTATGTAAATAGCTTTGTTTTGTTTCATAACGGTTTTTATATTGTTTAAAGATTAGTTTTCGGCTGTCAGTTCGAGTACGTGGCTCGTTCCTTCTGATGCAGTAAGCACAGGCAAACCTATCTTCATGAGATAATCGCCTGTGTAAGTCCTGGTCTCGGCCTTCTGGCCTTCAGGCATATTTATTTCCTTCACGCTATAGACAAGTGACGGGTCAAGTCCCTGGAGCTTTACGTTGAACAGAGGTTCCTTGTAACGCGGGTGCAGATCGTAAGCGAAGAGTACAGCATGGGTCTTGTCTTCCGACACGTAGTTTACTGCGGCATGATTGCCTTCGTACGGAGATACTAATCTATACATTTCACCATCCAGGATTACCGGTTTCAGTCTGTTGTAATTAGCCACTGCCTGTTTGCAAAGATTGAAATCGGCGTCGGACAGATTGTGCACGTCAATGTCGAATCCGAGTTTGCACATGCTTGCCACATCTACGCGGAACTTCATGCTCGCCTTCTTGTTCCAGTCAGTCACATGTGAAGCCATGGCCTTGACAGGGAAGAACTTGGACATGTTCCACTGTATGTAGATACGCTCGAACGGATCTGTATTGTCGCTGCACCAGAACTCGGTGAAATACTTCAGAGCCTCATAGTCGCAGCGTGCACCTCCGCCAGAGCAGAGCATCATTGGCACATGAGGATATTTAGCCTCGAGTCTTTTGAGCACATTGTACAATCCGCGCACATAATCGACATAGAGATTGCCCTGCTTGTCTTTAAGATAAGGCGAGCGAATGTTCGTAATAGGACTGTTGCAGTCCCATTTGAAGTATGCCACGTCCGGATTGTCTGATAGAATCTTATCGGCAACGCCGAATACGTAGTCCTGCACCTTAGGGTTGGCAAGATCGAGCACGAGCTGATTGCGATAGTAGTATATGTCGCGTCCAGGCTGTGTTATGACCCAGTCGGGGTGCATCTCGTACAACTGACTCTTAGGGCTGACCATTTCAGGTTCTATCCATATTCCGAACTTCACTCCGGCTTTCTTCGCCGCAGCTGTCAGTCCGGCTATGCCTTGAGGCAATTTCACTGTATTCGGTTCCCAGTCGCCAAGTCCGGTGGTGTCGTTGTTACGCGGATACTTGTTGGCAAACCATCCGTCGTCGAGCAGAAACATGTCAACGCCCAGTCTGGCTGCATCGTCCATCACTCCTGCAAGCTTGTCCTGGTCGAAGTCGAATGCTGTGCTCTCCCAGTTGTTGAGCAGCGTCATCCGGTCTTCCTTACCATCCTTGAGCTGATAAAGACGTGCCCAGTCGTGCAGGTTGCGGGTTGCCTCACCTATGCCGTCATCACTAAGCGTGAATATGAATTCGGGAGTTACAAAATTCTCGCCGGCCTTCAGTTTGTAATCTGAGGCATATGGATTTATGCCAGGAATGACACGCAATCCGCCGACATTGTCAACCTCGAAAGTGCATCTGAAGTTTCCTGTCCATCCTATAGTACCGAGCATCACCTTGCCGTCACATTCACGTGCCGGAGCATTTATGCCCAGCTCAAAGAAAGGCTGCATGTACATAGCTGCACGTGTGCCAAGCTTAGTGTCTATTATTTTCTTACCGTAAGTCAGCTTCTGGGTGACCGGTTGTGCCTCACGCGCCCAATCGCTGTGATAGCTGGTAAGGAAATATGACGGCTCATTGAAATACAGCATCGTGCTTGCATACTTCCATAAAGTAATGTCGGACTTCTCGTGATGAACAATCTCACTCCATGCCTTTATGACATTCTGACGATTGTAAGCGGCATAATGCAAAGTCACCTCAAGAGGATATTTCTTGTCGGCAAGATGTATTATGGTCTCAGTACCGCCGTCAATGGCGCGCGTCTGTGAGTCTTTATAATAAAGATATGTGGTCTTGTCACCATCGGCATGCGAACCAGCCAATGCCGGTTCAAAGAAGTCTTCGCCTCCCGACGCCATGTAAGCCTCATGTCCTCGTGTACTCACACTTCCGTCTGACCCTGTATTCATACGCCAGTCAAGCTTGTCGGCATCCGCTGCGTTCAGCAATTTGTCGCCAAGATATACCATATAGAGCCTGCCATTATTGTTCACCTGCAATATCATATCGGTATTGTCGGTGCTCACACGTATGGTTTTACGTTCATCAGCTGCTGCTGATCCACTCAGCAGCAGCAATGATGATATAATAATGCAGAATTTTCTCATTAGGTTGGTTTTAATATAAATAGGTTTATACGTTTTATTACTTAACGTAATAATTCCTAATAATATTATATCCTTACAGACTTATTTTGTGAACCTTGACATTAGCATATTCAGCCTTTCCTCCTTCAGTATAGAAACGTACAGAGTCATAAGGCTTTGTCGGGAATACAAGGTTGGTCATGGCAATGCGTCCACCGTCAACAAACAGTTCTACAGAGCATTTGTCAACGAAGATGTCAACATGATATGTCTTGCCTTCGCAAAGGTTGAGCGGAGCCCATGTTCCAAGTGCGAAATCGTTCTTATAGTTCACTGAATTCTCGATACGCATAGGCTTTTTGTTCTCGCTTGCGCGCTTTGCGTCAGCCTCTTTCTCTATGCCGTGAGGATCTGATTTCAGTCCGAAGTCGGTAAGTCCGCTCTGTGTACGGTCCATGACGATGCGATTGTTCTTCATGTCGAGATAAACAAGTGTCTTCTCGCCTTTGTCATTATAGAGCTCGATACCTGCCACACCGGCCTTACCCGGAGTAACGTCTGCCTCGAGTTCGAATGCACCTTCACATCCTGCAGCCACACCGGCCTTGTTGTTCTCACCCTTAACCTTCATGTTGTCAAGAGTCTTGGTGTCCTTGCGCAGAGCCTTGATTTCAGGAGCTACATCAGCAGCTACATAATAATGTCCGTCCTTTGTGTAGAGTGAGAGCTCACGCGGCAGGCCGTTAGCACCTCTGTACTGCTTGATAGGAGTAACGTTGGCATACTGCCAGTTGCTCATCCACGGCATTGCGATAACACGGTCGCCGGTGTTTGAGAAACATACAGTAGCATAGTGGTCCTTACCATAGTCGAGCCATTTAGCAGTGTAAGGATCGTCAAGACATTTGAATGTTGTACCGTCGAAATCGCCTACGAAATATTCTGTGGCGCTACCACCGAAGAGACATCCCGGGTTTACATTCATAAGCATGACGAACTTCATGTTGTTCTTATCACCATTTACAGGCAGCTGTACGAAATCAGGGCACTCATACTGACATGGCTGCATGCCGTAGCCGCGTCCGAAACCGCTGACATATGTCCATTTCTTGAGGTCGGGAGACTTGTAGAAACGCATTTCCTTGTCTGCCGAAACAATCATATACCAAGAGTTTGCCGGAGCATACCAGAACACTTTCGGGTCACGGAAATCCTTCAGTCCGTCGAAAGGACGGAGCACAGGGTTACCCTCATACTTTGTAAATGTACGTCCGTTGTCGGTGCTGTATGCCATACACTGTATCTGTCCGTTCTTGTCGCTTGCCGATGTGTAAAGAGCGATGATGGCGCCGTTGCCATATCCGGCAGTGTTGTTCTTATCCACAACAGAGCTTCCAGAGAAGATCTGTCCCAGTGTATCACGTGCGATTGCCGGAGCAAGTTCCTTCCAATGTGCCAGGTCGGTGCTCACAGCATGTCCCCAGTGCATGTTTCCCCACTTAGATCCGTAAGGATTGTACTGGAAATAAAGATGATACTCACCATCCTTGTAAACCATTCCGTTAGCATCGTTCATCCATCCGTAAGAAGGTGTGTGATGATAGAGCGGACGGTAATAATCGGTGTTGACAACGCTCCATGTGTCAGACATCTTGAGAGTCTTCAATGCAAGAGCCTCCGGTTCGATGTTCAGAATCTTAACCACGGCTTTCTTGCCACTGCCCAATTCGAACGGAACACTGTAGTCTGTCTTGTTACGGGCCAGACGTATGTCCATCCATGTGTCGGCAGGAGAACCGGTGTCGAGTTTAACCTGAGACTCGCCCTTGTCCTCTTCTATCGGCAGAATGAGATATTTCTGCGGATTATTGATTTCAACTACTGTTGTGTCACCATGACGACTGACGTTGATGTCCTGCGCCATGAGAGCCTGTGCGGTCAGAGAGAATGCCGCTACGGCCATTGTTTTAAGAAGAAAAATATTGTTCATAGATTACTTCGGATAATTGGTTATTATGTTCATTGATAAAGTGTCAGTCTGTCCCGCAGCGTTCTTTACAGATAGATGCGGGACAGTTAAACCGTATCAGAATTTCAGCGAAGCCGAGAACTCAACAGTGAACGGACGCAGATAGCTTCCAGTCATGAGGTGACCGTTATACTGTTTTGCCTCGTCCTTGGTGATGAGCTCAGCACCGGCGATACTGCCTTTCGCTCCGGTCTGATTGAGGAAGTTGACAACTGTGCATCCGAGCGACAGTTTCTTGTTCACCTGCCAGTTCAAACCTCCGAATGTCTCCCAGTGACCGTTGAAGTAGTAAGCCTCGTTGATGTTGGCGTAGGTCTTGCTGAAGTAACGGAAGCTGGTCCAGATCTTCAAGTCTTTGGTTATCATGTAGCTCGGATCGAACTCGATGAGCACCTGCGGTATCTCAGCCACAATGTTTCCAGTGGCGTTGATCTTTCCTTCATATCCGTCAGAGAATGTGACAGAAGTCTCATACTTCTTGTATGTCGGTTTCTGATAGGTGAAGAGGAAGTGTATGTCAAGTCCCTTTATAGGATGAGCCATTACGTCTGTTGTCCATCCGATGGTCTGTATGTCGTATGTAAGCGGAGCAGCCATGATTTCACCGTCATGCTGCAGATTGAGCGTAGAGTTGTTGTTTGTCTTCGAGATGTATGATACGAGCGATGTGAGGCTCAACCATGAGTTGTTGTAGTAGATACCGGCACGTCCTAATGGTACGGAAATCTTGTCTGTGTTGGGCAGTGTTGCCGGCGAGAAGTTCTCGAAGCGCGGATGCTGAACGATATAAGTGAAGTCGCCGGTCAGTCCGAAATTGTCTGTCAGACGATAAGTGAGCGCTGCGGTGAAATCGTAATTGAACCAGTCGTAGCTGAGCGGTGTAGGTGTGATCTTTGTTCCGTCAGGAGCAGTCGCACCGAGATAATAGTCGGCGAAACGTCCTACGTAAGCACCGTCTGCATTCTTCACGGCAGCATTCTCGCCACGGAGTGACTGCCACTCGAAACGTGCGCCATAGTAAACATTGAACTTAGGAGTGATGTCCCAGTCATGTGTCACATAGAGTGCGAGCTTGTTCTCATGTCCTTTGTAATACTCTGAGGCATTCTTGTTGAAATCGTAGAAGAAGCCGCTGTGTTTGTTGGCATCGAACACTCTCACAGGATAGCTTCCGTCTGAAGGAACGCTCTGGTCATACATCGTTGTGTTTGATGTATAGTCGATGTTGTAATACCACTCGTTCAATCCGAGACGCAATGTAGATGTAGAGAATTTTTTCGACAACTCCGAGGTGAAGAGAAACTCGTCGATGTCTCCGGAGTTAAGACACGACATACGTGTCTGTACATACTCTCCGGTGTAAGGGGTGAGCTGTCCGTCAATGCCGCGCATCATGTAATTGTAGCTGTTGTTGTCCTTAACATTAAGGAGTGACATAGGTGTCTGATACACGACTGCTCCATGCGCATTGTCATATCGGCCGATTACTTTCCATGTTAATCCGTTGTCCCATTTGTAGGTATTCATGAGCGACACCTCGCTCGAACGGTTTTCTGTCGCGTTGTAAAGATTTGCTTCTTTGAGCTCACCTGTGCGCATGTCACGATAGGTTATAGTATTTTCCGTAGGAAGATATGAAGTGGTTCCGAGTCTGAAGTCTCCGTATTCTTTCACGCTTCCGTCGCCCACATAGATGAAAGGAGCCGACTGTGTGGCGTAGTTATATACCGGATGACTGTTGGAATAGTGATACATAGCCGTGAATTCACCGCGGCCGTCACCATAGCGTTTTGTAAGAGCCGCCTTATAAATCTGAGTACGGTCCTGGAAAGGAGTTGATTTGATTTTGAATGTTCCCGGATCGAAGTCCTGATAAAGGCTTGTACTGTAATACCAGCCCTTGCCCATCGAGCCGTTGAGGTTGAGTGAGAACTCCTGCAGTCCGAAATGATTTGACTTATAATCCAGGCGTCCGTTGAAACCTTCCTGGCCAAGCTGTGTGAACGAATTGACCGCATAGCCTATGTTACCGGTAGTGATGGCTGTCTCAGATATCTTGAGCAGTCCCACATGGCTAAGGCTTGCGTCCGAACGCCAGTTAGAGTTTATGGAGTGAGGATTGGTGGCATAGGTCACCGGGAGTCCGTTCTCCAGCACGTTTACGTCAGCCGAAGGCAGTCCGATCTGTATCTCACGCGGACCGTTGGCGCTTGATGCGTTAAGCATGACGTTACGGTTGCCCTCCTCTTTGTCGGAGCCTTCACTGTCAGTCTTTGTGTCCTGTGCCTGGACATAAGTCAGCGAGAGCACTGACGCCAGTGCCACTGTACTTAATCTTGCTGTTATCTGATTGAATATTCTCATAATGGTTACAATCAAAAATTTTTTATTTACAACATTTTTAGTTATTTCGCCGCAAATATAACCTTTATTACAAGATTATTCATTTTAGATATGTTTCAGAATATAAGAAAAATCGTTCATGTAACATTTTTGCTACTTTTTGAACGATTTTTACATACTTCTTTTTTATACAAGCACTTATACAAAAGCCAAAACACGAAGAAACATACAGCATACCGGAATTATCACACATATCGCTAACTGCGGATGTGTCAGGACTTTTGCCGTATTCTTTTCCGTCGTATGCATCGTAAACGATGCCGCAAGCTGTCTTCCGGGCAGGTTTTTCATTATACATATTTCCACTATTTGCCAGGCCGGAGCCTGTGCAAGACGAGACAAGCCCATGGACGGCTACAGATGTTTCTTCACGACGTTTCGCGTCTTCAGCCCCGACAGGACAGATCCAAGTAATGTTCTCTCTGTGTTGTAAACCATTATGACTGTAAATATTGTAAATTGTGTATTGACAGAACATTCTGTTGTAATCGTCCTTAAACTGAATAGCGCACGTTCCGCAAAGACTCATCGTGCAGCCGCTGTCATGGTTTGCCGTTCTGCCTCGACCGGCAGAATATATGGATTCATTGTAACAATCATCATACACCTTCATTACCGCTGCCTCACCCGATGCACATCCTCTATCCATACACATCCGCCGGCAATCTTCCTGAGACTTCCTCACTGACACGCCGACAGCCTTCACCGTCCGTCTCGCCGAACGCCTCATGCGACATGCCGCTGCGGTGCGTATGCCGTTACTTCGGTTCATATAATATGTGTAAGAGTATGTCAGCATCAGTAATAGTAATAAGCGTATGTGTTTAGTGTGCGTTGTACATTATGAGATTATACAGGGTTTCATATTTAGGTGTCATATCATACGCTTCAGAACGCATCAACCGTAGCATTTCATTTTCTCGTCCGCTCCCCGCCGATATTGCCTGCGCAACGCAAGCCCGTCATACCGGCAAGCATTCTCAATACAACAACGCCCGAATGACATTCTGAAAGCATCCGTATCGTGTTCTTATAAAGTCCGTATCGAGCCGTCATACGGCCCGTACCAGACTCTCATACTGTCCATAACAGAACCTCGCAAAGCCCTTATCGCTACAGGCTTGACGCCTGCCTTGGCACTAATGTCATAGACAACGGTCAAAACAACCTCTTATTTATTCATACCACTCTCACACCATCCGATCTGTGTATTGTCCATTCCGTAAATGTTCATACCGACCGTGTGGAGCAAGCAATGATAAAGAGATGTTCATGTCGTGGTGGCTGTAAAGGATATTATATCAAATTATCCCGTAACAATCTTATTATCTTAAAGAAATGTATCCGTGCACGACAAAATACGCAGAAGTCGTGCAGAGGGATACATCTCCTTTTAGAAAAAACTAAACCACCTATATTATACCATTATTACAAATTATGAACGCATCAATTGTATCCCTCATTCTGAGTGTAGAGTCCCGGAATGTAGAACATCTGATTGTATGGTATCGGGAAGAACTCGTTCTTTCCGGCTGTGAAGAGACCGTCGCGGTAGTACTGTCCGTAGTGCATTTCAGTATCGCTTGTGATGTTTCCGTTACTGTCGTATGTCACAGGTGCACCGGCCATTACGTTTCCGTTATGGTCGAAGAAGCTGTAAACATCGTTCTGCTCACTTGCGTAGTATGCGTTCAGAGTCTGTGAAGCGATACCCCAACGGCGCAGGTCGAAGAAACGTCCGTTCTCCATAGCCATCTCCAGACGGCGCTCCCAGCGCAGGCACTTGCGTGCTGTCTCCTTGTTGGCGAAATAAGACTCCGGATATTCTGCTATCTCACACTGGTTTGCCGCATAATCAATGTGCTTAGCGACAGAGTTTGCCGCACGGCGTCTGATGTCGTTGATTATTGTGCGAGCCTCTGACAGACGGCCAAGCTCTATGAGAGCCTCGGCACGCATAAGCATCACGTCAGTATAGCGGAGCACGTACTCATTCATTGCGAAAGCCTGCCATGAATCGTTATAGGTCTCTCCCTTCGAACGCTGCGGCACCTCTTTCAGAGATGTGTAATATCCGTAGTCTGTAGCGTCACGCGAGTTGGCCATGGTCTGTGTGTATTCAGACTCATACTTATACGGGAACGAAGGCATACCTACAGTATGGAACAAACGCGGATCCCACTTCTGAGCGGTCGGCTGACCGTTAATAGGATAATCGATGCTGTTGTTATAGTCGTCAAACATAGGCAGACCGTCCTTTGTCTTGAACGCATTTACAAGGTTCTGAGAAGGTTTGTGGAAGTCCCATCCGCAAGACCACATTTGCCAGCAACCGTTAAGCACTGTTGACCAGTTGGCGCGTCCGAATGTAGTGTGGTCGTCCTCATAGTCAGAGCACTGTACAGCGAATATAGACTCCTTGCTGTTCTTATATTCAGGCAGGAATATGTCGCCATAATCCTCAAGATAACCATAATCAGAGTTCACCACGTCGTTTGTATAATACACAACGCTGTCCATATATTCAGGAGTGATGTGACCTACACCGGTGTTTGCCTCATAACCGTCACCCCAAGCCAGGTTAAGATAGCATTTTGCGAGATATGCTGCGGCGGCAATCTTGTTGGCACGGCCGTCCTCACCCGGTCCTTTCACAGGAAGGACATCGTAAGCAGCCTTGAAGTCGTCGATCACTTTGCCGAACAGCTCTCTGTATTTATAGGCGTCGTTTTTTACAGACTCCTGACTTCCGGCAGCCTCCACCTTCTCGTCGATCCAAGGTATCTTGCGGAACACTGTCAGCAGTTTGTAATAGAAATGTCCGCGGAGGAATCTCACCTCAGCCACGCGCTGACGTGTGGTCTCTGCTCCGAGCTTGCTCTCACCGTTGCGCTCGAGCGACAGCAACGCGCGGTTGCAGCGCGAAACAGCGCAATACAGACGATACCACAACTCGTCCATCTCACCCGGAGTGGTAGGAGTAACGGTCTTCCATATATCAATAGCGTGATAGCCTGTATCGTTAGGTCCGCTTCCACCCTTGAGACAGTCGTCTGAAGCTATATCTCCGTAAGGGAACAGGTTGAACGGATATGAATACCAGCAGTCGCCGAGCATGGCGTATGCCGAGGTAACCATGCCTTCAGGATCGGCAAAGGCCTTATCTACATCGATGACGGCAGTAGGATTATAATCCAGAAAATCATCACAACTTGTCAGCGTAAGGCCGATAACGCATGCGGCAAGTATGTTATATATCTTTTTCATTTTGATAATCATTAATCTGTTAGAAACTTAATTGCAATCCAAATGATATTGAAGTTGACAACGGATAATTCCAGTCAGGATTCTCCGGATCAGGACAAGTAAGGCTTGAGCTCTTGATTGTGAGCAGGTTCTGTCCTGAGAGATAAACACGTGCGCTTGTCATCTTGAGCTTCGACAGTATTGATGAAGGAACGGTGTATCCCAACTGCAGTGTACGGAGTTTCAGATAAGAACCGTTCTCAACGAAGTAGCTTGAAGCACGGCCCTCGTCGGCAGTGTTCGTTGTAGAAAGTCTCGGGATGTTGGAGTCTGTGTTGTTGGTGTTCCATGCGTCGAGCAGACGGCTACCCTTGTTAGAGCCTGCGTCTGTTACTGCCCAGAAGTCGGTCTGGAATTTCTGGTTGTTATATACGTCCTTGTCGCATACGCCCTGCCAGAACATGCTCAGATCAAAGTCCTTGTATGTCAGACCGATGTTGATACCGTAAGAGAATGCCGGTACCGGATTATAGATCCAGTCCTGGTCGTCGGCTGTGATGACATTGTCGCCGTTGAGGTCGGCATATTTCAGTCCACCGACACGTGCGTTAGCCTGTCCGGAAGCGTCAACCTCTTCCTGTGTCTGGAACAATCCGTCAACGACATATCCTACTATTGAACCGTAAGGCTGCTTAGACTGAACAAGAGTCTGCTTAGAGGTGTGTGCGTAAGAACCTGTTGCCGATGCCGGCAGAGATGTTACTCTGTTGCGGAAGAAGTCAGCGTTTGCGCTGATGTCGAGTCCGAGACCGCATGACAGAGTTTTACGGTAACCGAGCATGAACTCCATACCCCAGTTGCGCAGTGAAGGACCGTTCATCCATGTTGCGCCGCCTTCACCCTTTGTACCGATGAATGCAGGAGAGATAAGCATGTCGTCAACGTCTTTGATATACCAGTCGATAGAACCGTAGAGCTGGCTGTGGAACAGCGAGAAGTCTGTACCTATATTATACTGTGTGGCAGCCTCCCATTTCAGGTTAGGATTAGGCAGCTGTGTTGCGCGGTATCCTGAAGGGAATGTACCCGAGCCCTGCAGATAGAGGTCGTAAGCAGTAGAAGTGATACGGTCGAGTCCGTAGTCAACTACGTAAATACCGAACTGAGCGTTGTTGTCGATTGCCTGGTTACCTGTCTTACCCCAAGAGAGACGTATCTTCCAGTCGTCGAGCCAGTTCTTGTCGATGAGCTTAGAAGCACGGAAACCTAATGTAGCAGCAGGGAATGTACCCCAGCGATTGTCTTTTCCGAAACGTGAGGAACCATCACGACGTATGGTGAACGAAGCCAATATAAGGTCGTCGTAGTTGTAGTCCACCTTGCCGAAGAATGAAGCAAGTCTGTATCCCACCATTGCTCCGCTCACACGGGCTGTACCCGTTGCGGCGTTAGGCCACATGTAGTCAGGATCCTCAAAGCCGAAGCCCTCGCTGTATCCGGACCAGTCTATTGAGTTCTGCTTAGAGAGCTCAGCACCGAGCAATACAGAGAAATTGTGCTTGTCGGCAAGAGTGAAGTTGTAAGTTGCAGTGTTAGACCATGTCCAGTTCAGGTCGTTCTTGTTCGAAAGCGTTACGCTTGCAATGTTGTTGTTCACGATGTCTGAGTGGAATGTGTGGTTCATCGACTGTATGAAAGAAGTGTAATAGTCGATACCGAAGCTTGAGCGGAGCACCAGTCCTTCGATTGGTTTCAGCTCTACGTAAGCATTACCGAACAGACGCCAGTAGTCCAGATGGTTGTCCTTGTTCTGATACATCTCGCGCAGCGGGTTCTGACGGTCTGACATACTTCCTACAGGTCCGCCGAATGTCTCGCCGTCTATTTCGTAAACAGGAACTACAGGCGCCATCTTCAGAGCGTTCTCCATAGGAGCGCTGTCAACCTGTCTCGACCATGTCACGGTGAAGTTCTCACCCACCTTCACAATCTTGTTTATATTATAAGAGGTGTTCATTCTGGCAGAGATGTTCTCAAACGAAGTATATTTCAATATACCTTCATTCTTCTTGTATCCCAGAGAGAACAAAGCCGAATACTTGTCTGTTGCGTTAGACAGCGACAGGTCGTAGTTCTGAGAGAATCCTGTGCGTGAGATCTCGTCGAGCCAGTCGGTGTCCGAATATCTCATTGTCTTCGAACTGTTGATGAATCCGTCGTAACGTCCGTTCACCGTATAGTTCACATACTGCTCTGTTGCAGGGTTCCACACCGTGATTGGCGTACCTGTCTGAGAGTTGAGGTTAAGACCGTAGTTGGCTGCATAGGTAACAGGATCTATTCCGTCGTTGAGAGCTGCCTGCGCCATTGCCGTAGCATATTCTGCCGAGTTGCACAGTTTCATGAGCGACTGCGATGTGTAGAATGATGCAGTGAGGTTTGTAGAGAAATCCACTTTCATCTTTCCGCCTTTCTTACCCTGCTTGGTTGTGATGATGATCACACCGTTTGCAGCGCGCGAACCGTAGATTGAAGCCGATGCCGCATCCTTCAACACCTGCATACTCTCTATATCGTTGGTGTTAAGAGAGTTGAGCGAAGTGGTTGTAGGCACGCCATCGATGACGAACAACGGGTCCTGCGAAGAGTTGATGGAACCCACACCACGAATTCTCACCGTACCAGTTCCGATAGGCGAACCGTTTGTCGTAATGGTCATACCCGGAACACGTCCCTGCAAGGCACGCATAGGGTCGGCATCAGGGCTTGTCTTCAGATCCTTTGTCGATACAATCGAAACCGATCCTGTGAGGTCTGCCTTACGCTGTGTGGTATAACCGGTCACAACCAGCTCGTCTATAAGATTGCTGGCAACCTCCATCGTTATTGTCATGTGTGGCTGTGCCTTCACTACAATCGTGTTGTAGCCGACATAAGAAATCTTGAGCTTTGCGCCCTCTTTTACCTTAATTTTAAATTGGCCGTTGATGTCAGTAATCACACCGTTGGTGGCTCCTTCCTCCATAACGCTGGCACCGATCACCTCCAGGCCTTGTTCATCTTTCACCGTACCACTGACTTCCATCGTATTCTGCGCCATGGCATATAAGCCGAGAGTAGACAAGAATACGGTCAGCATGATACGTCTCATACTTGAAAGCATTAGATTGACGTTTTTCATAAACCGCGTTTTTTGATTTAATAAATTGTTTATTTCTGATAATAAATTGTTTATGGACATTTTTATTTGTCTGCAACAAAGTTATAAAACTAAGATATTTAGATTTAGAAAAATTATTTCAATAAATTTAAAAAATCGTTCATGCAACATTTTTAATACATTTTGAACGATTTTTTCATGCACATATATGTACTATGAGCGCCCAAACAGCATAATGCAGCAAACAGACATAAAGACCACACATAGTTGCACAGACCATATAAGGAATGTGTAATTATTGTTCATAAATATAAAAAATGATTCATATCAGACAAAAACAGAAGAAGAAAAACCGAATAACGGAAAGGAATACACACCCGATACCGATGATTATCTATTGAGAACTATTATATAAAGACGCACCAGCACATTGAATCCGTCAAAATATAAAAATCTGAAAACGGCGACCGCAAATGTAAAATGGTCGGCTACAACACCGCTCAAGAATCGCTGTGGAGCGCACAAGTAAACGACAGGAGCGAATAAACGGGAAATTTCAGCATACTGCATGAATGGCAGACCGGCTGGCGGTTGTGCGGACACACAGGCCGAAGGAGATTTCTCCGGATTGAGGAAGTGCGCGTTCCTGAGTATAATATCGCCCGCATCATGGACTGACAAAGTCCGGAACACATGGTGAGACGGATGCTTCAACAGGCAGGCATCGTCATCACACGGAACATGAAGACATAAAAAATGCTGTCGCGGCAATCTGAAACTCACGGGACACACTTACCTTACCCGTGCCCAGAAATGCAGCGACAGCATCCTGACTATATCAGAATCAGCCTCAACGAACGAATACCTTTGTGGTCTTGCCGCCCACCTTCACAAGATATACGCCGCGGGCAACCTTTATCTCGCTTCTGCCCGATGTCTTCGATGTGGCTACTAGAGCGCCGTCAACGCCATATACTGCTACGGCTGTCTGTCCGGCATTGTCAACAACTATGCGTCCGTCGGAAGCATACACCTTGCTGTCGGCGGCATCGGCCGCATCAATGCCTGTGGTGTATTCCACCTGAACCTCGTCGGTGTCGTCAGACTCGCCGCGGTTGTAAACCACAGACACGCTGTAAGAGTAGGTCTTGCCGCTCTCCACGTCGTAGTCGGTGAACTCGGGACTTGTCAGCGGTTCGTCGTTCATCTTCACTCCGTCGCGGAACACATTGTATCCGACAACCTTCAGGTCGTACAGAGCCGAGGTGTAGGAAATGTCGTCTATCATCAGTCCGTACTGGTCGCAGCCCAGGTATCTCACGGCGATGTATCTGGTGTCGGCATCTACAGGAATATCATAGCGGGTCCAGTCTTCGGTGGCTATGCCCTCCTCCACCAATGAGAACGACGACGGGTCGGTGTCGGTAGAAGACGATAATATCTGGAATTTCTCGTCAGTGCTTGTGCGCAGACGTCTCATGTAGAAGCTGAACGTGGTGTTGCCGCAAAGCTCTGGCGATACCAGCCAGTCGTCGTTAGGCTGTGCCACGCCGCCGTAGCTAACCATGGCATACCAGCAGATGAAGCACTGCTTGCCCGTACGCGGCAGCAGCCATGCGTCGTCGGCGGTCAGTTCCTTGCTCAGCTCGTAAGGATTCCACACCTGGAACGCCTGCTCGGTGTTCTTGTTGTCGAAGTAAGGGAAGTCGTAAGGCGATCCGGCTGCCAGTCCGTCCATGTCGTACACCGTCCAGTCGCCTATGTTGTTGATGATGAACGGCTGGTAGTCCTCCACACCGTCCTCGGTCACTACCGGCTCAGTAGGTATCTCCGGAGCCGACCAGCTCAGCGTCACCTTGTCGCCGGCAGCATCGGCATGCAGGTTCTCCGCCTTCGGATACCATGTGCCTTTCACGCTCACGCCGATGGTGTTATATGAGGTGTTGTTGTCGGCATACTCGTCGTCTGCCTCTATCATGGCGTACAGCTTTCCTGCCAATCCGGCGTCGTGGGCCGTAGGAGTGTAATAAAGATAAGCCGACTTTGTCTCGCCCGGAGCTATGTCCTCGCCTTCCACCGAAGCCACCTTTCTGTCGTTCATGTACAGCGAGACGGTATATCCGCTCATGGTTTCGGTTCCACGGTTCGAGTAGTCGAGGGTGTAAACGCTCTCTTTGTCAGTGTTCAGCGTTGACGGACCCGCAAGGCTCATCGCGCTCAGGTCGCGCGCCGGAGTGTCCTCCACCCTCACGTTGTCAACATAGTAATACATCCAGTAGTTGTCCATGCTTCCGCGCAGCACTATGCGCAACTGGTCGCAGTCCTTGTAATCGGCAAGCGATATGCGGTGCTCCTGCCATCCGGCTGTGGCTGCGGTGGCCATGAGCGGCTCGCCCACCTGGGTGAATGTCTTTGAGTCGGTTGTCACCTCGACAGTCAGCTTGGTGTTCTTGCCGTCATCGGGTATGTCGCTGTCGGCCCAATGAAACATGAACAGCGTGACCGACGGATCCTTTGTGCCTTTAAGACTGATGAGCGGCGACAGGATGCGGCTGTCGGTCTCGTTCTCATAGAACGGACTGTAGAACTTTATGAATCCATTGTCGTTGTCCTGAGGGTATATTCCGGCTTCACTGTCGTTGGCCAGGCACACCCAGCCCATGGTGCCTACAAGCGGAGAGACGGTCCACGGATTGTTGCTCACATATCCGCCGGCAAACGACTCCTTGAACGGCAGACCGTAAGGTGTGCCCACCACCGCCGGGCGCGCAATGGCTTCGCCCGAGCCTTCGGCGTTGACGGCAGCCACGGCATAGTATATGTTTTCCTGCTGAAGGCCTATCTCGTCAAGCAGGGCCTTCACGGTGGTGTCGGTATATGTGGTCGCGTCTTTTATGTCTGACGCAAGCATGGTGAAGTTCTTGCCGTCGGCGCTGCGATAAACCGCATAAGTAAGAGCCGACTGGTCGAGCTCGCCGCCCGACACATCGGTTGTCGGCGCGTCCCATGTCAGCGTGACGGTGGAGCCGGCATCGGTGACAAGAGTCTCAAGGTTGTCCACCGTGGCAGGCACCTTGGTGGCGTCCTCTGTTTTCATCTCGCCCACACGCATCCTTAACGGCAGGACTTCCGACGTGCCGACAGCAAACTTCTGTCCCGCGCCAGTCTGTGCAACACCATCCTTAGGCTTATAAGTCTTTGGCGATGGTTGGGCGCTTGCGTTCGCTGCTGTCAGCAATGCGAGCAAGCTGCCCACTAATAATGTAGATATTTTCATATTATATTTGAATTATGGAATTGAACAACACAAAGGTAACCAAAAAGATTAAATAAAAAGAATTGTGTGTAAGCATTATTTTAAAATCAGTGACACGATTACACACTAAGTAATTAAAATTCATACAAACGTCACGTCTTTATCATTTTAAGGCGCATTATGTCATAATCTGTTTATCCATGAACAATGCCTGCACGCAGCTCCGCCACACTATTAGCGGACTGTCATCACGCAATAACATATCCGCACTGCCGCAACCGGAACATCATCACCGCACGTCGGGCTCGGGCTTCACGTGCCGTTTCTCCTGCTTAATACCGATGTTTTTCAAGGAAACTCACGGGACGTACTTACACTTTTTCTTGACAAAATTTTGACAAAATATTTTCTCGAAAGAGATGTAAAAGAATGTTAAATACGGCATTATGAGGCCTGTTTTGGGCTGTATCGCCTTTCGATATACCCCATAACATAGTCCGAAAAGATACATTTTGCTTTCCGATATTGCCCATTTCGTGGTGCGAAATAGCCCATTTCAGGGTGCGATATGGTGCTTTTCGGCCTCCGAAATAGGCCATTTCGCAAGCCGAAATGGTGCTTTTTGCAAATCGAAGAAACACCCCTTAAACATAAAAGGTTGATATTCAATATATTATAAAAAACGCTTATTTTCCACGTATTTGCGCCCGATGAAGAGTCTGTCCGCAAATACGCTCTTATTTTTGTGGGTATATAGGAAAACTGAGAGGGAAAAATCGAAATCAGGTTATAAATTGAAAGTGGGAAAAATCGGGGTTGAACCAAATCGGTAGTCAGGCGTCCTGCGACCTTATTTCTATTGGCCGGCGGTACATCTTATATTTTTATAGAAAGCGTGGCGGGCGGTGTCGCGGCAATACGCAGGACGGCCCGGCGGCAAAAGCGCTTGATAAACCGGACAGGCAAACATGAGGATGTAAAACAAACATCCGCGCCTTGACAACGGTCTGGGGTTGAAAAGGCATACAAAAACGGTGTTGCCGGAAACCGTGTTTCATATTTTCCGTCAACACCGGAGACTCATTTCGTCCACACGTTCACTATCTCGCCTATATACATGGTGTGTATTCCCATGCCGTTGTCATAAACATGCCTTACATCCTTGTCTATCTTCTCGGCATCGAACGGGGCTTTGTATATGATTCTGCACTCTATGGCAAGCCGTGCTTCCTTGAAAACCGGATTGCCGAGCGCAGTATATTCGGCCGTGAGTCCGGCGGGAGCGAGCTTGTCGCCGTCTCTTCCGGAGTGTCGTCCTATGTATATCAGCGCGTTACGCATGGTCTCGGGGAAGGCGGTCACAGTGAAATAATCGTTGCGTTCCATAAAAGAATAAGTGTAACGGCTCGACGACACATAGACGGTGACGACGGGACGTCCCCACAGCTCGCCCATTCCGCCCCAGCTGATGGTCATGGCGTTCATGTCGCCCTTGCTGCCCACAGCCAGCGCCATCCAGTCTTTGTCGAACAGCCGCACGGCATTCTCCACATCCTCCGGAGCAATGCGCCGCCATCCTTCAGCCTCCAACGGCTGACAGTTATCTTTGTTCATATCTGCATAATTTTATTTTACCCATGTCCGGCCGTACGCCCGCGGCATAATCAACGACTTTATTGCAATTTGTGTGCCGGCTGCTCAGCCTGCCGGCAACCGTCCGTATTGTTGATGTCGCCCTCGTTCAGTACGCCGGGAACGAGCACCTCGCCTGCCATCTCCCACTTCAGCAGTGCCGCCGAACGCTCGATAGGCACGCGCACTCCGTCCATGACGGTGGGGTCGTGTTCCTCACAACAGGTTATCAGACAGCACTTCTTGCCGGATATGTCCTTGCCTGCCACACAGAAAGAGAATATGCGGTCTATCACGCCTTTTATCTGCGAAGGGATGGAATACCAATATACCGGCATGGCGAAAACAATGGCGTCTGCCTCCATTATGGCAGGAGCAATGATATTGAAATCGTCGTCAAACGAGCAGGCCTTACCTGTCTTGAAGCATGTCTGACAGGCATGGCAGCCGCCTATCTTCATAAACGCGGCATCGAAACGCTTTACCGAGTGTCCGAGTTTCTCTGCCTCGTTCACGAAAGCCTCAACCATTGCGAAACTGTTGCCCTTCTTACGGGGACTGCCTGTGATAACAAGAACCTTCATATATCTGCCCTCCTATTTCTTTATTGTGTTCGAATTCTGATTATAAGCCTTAGCCACGCAGCGCCACTGTCCGTCCATCTTCATCAGCAGAAGATAGTCGGTGAAGTCTATGCGGCCGCCCCAGTTCTCCTCGAGCACACGTACCACGGCCAGAGTCTCCTCTATATCAATGACATCCACACGCGCCTTGAAACCCTTATCGGCGCCTACGGTATCTACGTTCTCATAAAACTGCTCTATGCTTCCGTGCTCCAGCTTGCCGTCCAGATAGCCGAACAGCACGGCCTCATCGATGAACAGCTCCTTGGCATAGCTGCTCTTGCCTTCAGCCACACTCTTTACAAACTTCATGGCAGCCTCTTCCACCGCCTTATACTCTTCGATACTTGCTCTCATAATATTACTCTTTTAATGTTATTGTATGTTGCAAATTTACACGATAGGCACAATACCCACAAGTACCGAAAATTTATTCATATACCGAAAATTTATTCGGTATATACCCGTCTGAGGTATTATTAGTATCTTTGCGTTTGTAATAAAACAATGATTATAAATGTACGAAAGAAAGATACCCGTTGACCTGGATTGTCCACTGCGGCTCACAATGAGCCTCATCGGCTCTAAATGGAAATCGTGCATACTCGATGAGCTGCGCAACAAGTCGCTGCGCCCGAGCGAACTTCATAAAATTTTTCCCGAGGCAACGCCGCGCGTGCTCGACATACAGCTGAAAGATCTGGTTGAAGACGGACTTGTGTCGAAGACGATATATCCAGAACTGCCGCCCCGCTCGGAGTATGCCATCACACCTTTGGGCATGTCGCTCATCCCGATAATAGACGCGATGATAGACTGGGGGAACAAAAACAAGAGTCTGTTTGAGAAGAAATACGGCAGATAAACGCCTGCCGCAACTCTTCTCAAGGATTATATCACAGCCTCAGCGGCGTTACATCATCGACTACATAACATTATATCGTCATATATCTTTTACCGCTCCGTCATCCTTATTTCATCATTATATTATCTATTCCTTACAGTATAATCGTTTATTCTTTATAGTATAACAGTTCATTCCTTATAGTATCATCATTTTTCTTTAACCATATCGTCAGCCGCGTTACGCAATATCTACATTCCGTTTATATCGTATAATAATCCCTTTTATATCATATAATAATCTCTCTTACACCATATAATATTCTCTCTTATATTATATAATAATGTATTAACGCTGCCACAAGACCGTCACGGAGCGCTGACGACGGACCATTTACGACATCCTTAAAGCCATGTAAGAGTAAAAACGGAATAAGGCATCGCCTCACAAGCCAAGGATTCATGTTTTTACAGCTGTGCCGACGCATGAATGTCATGACACGCTATAAACTTTATTTCACGCCTGTATCAGATTATTTATGTCATTGCAAACCCTTCGCAACCGCACCGTAACATTTTGTTTATACTTTTGCGCGACCAACTAAAACTAAATTATGAACAGATTTTTACTTTCAAACTCGTTGATGCTGCTACTCGCGGGACAGGCAATGAACCTGTCGGCAGACAATATCGACAAGATTGTGGGCGACACAGACATGAAGATTGACGACGTGAAGACCTACAGTGTGACGGCTAACGCTGACGTGACTAACTACCGATGGCTACCTGCCATAGGCTGCGACATCGTGGAGGGACAGGGCACTCCTGTCGCAAAAATAAAGGCCACGTTCATAGCGCAAGACAGTCCGATGATGCTCGAACGCCAATTCACCGACGGCACAAAGGACACATTGTCGCTCGACATCACCTTCCACCGCTACGTGAAGAGCTTTGTAGATCATTCAATAAAGCCCGGAGAGAGCATCGAGATTGCCGGAAAGACCTACAAGGACGCCGACATATACTATGAGCCTGTGAAGGGTGACGACGGCTACGACCAGGTGATAGCCCACCGCGTGACGGTGGATCTCGAAGGCGCCGCATACCGCTCGATGACCGAACCTTATCTGCAGACTGCCACAGACAACTCAATATGGATAAGCTGGAAGACCGACTTCGACGACACTCCGGTGGTTATGTTCGGCAGAACAAAGGAAGAACTCGACAACAGGACTGAAGGAACGACACAGAAACTGTCGGACACTTACTTCTGGAACTCCGTGAAACTGACATCGCTCGAGCCTAACACCATATATTATTATAAGGTGAAGAGCGGCGAAAAGGAAAGTCAGATATACCGCTTCCGCACCATGCCGAAGAAAGGCGGCAACACTCCGATGCGCATACTATTGATGGGTGACCACCAGCTGAAGAAGCGCAGCGGATATGAATGGCTCATGCAGGCTGCGGCAAGAAAGATTCAGGAGAAATACGGAAACCTGGAGGAGAACATCAACATGATAATGAACGTGGGCGACCAGGTTGATAACGGTACGCTCGACCAGTATGAACTCGTGAACTACTGGAAGAACAAGCAGATGTCGCCATACCTCCCCATAATGACGGCAGTGGGCAACCACGACACTTACAGCGACCCGGGCATGCAGCGCTATGCCGCCCACAACCACTTCGAGGAGCTGGAATATCAGGGCATAAAGAGCGGAACAGAGAACTATTATGCTTATCAGGTGGGACGCATACTGTTCGTTGTGCTGAGCACCGAGCACACGGGCGACGAGCAGAAAAACTGGGTCAGAAAGGTGGTTGACGCCGCCAAGAACGACGACAGCGTGGATTTCATCATCAGTGTGAACCACCGTCCCATACAGGCTGAGCAGTACATAGGCGACATTTCGTCGTGGGTGAGAAAAGAAATAATCCCCATCCTCTCCGAGACTCCGAAACACATACTCAACTACGGAGGCCATCATCACCTCTATCACCGCGGACAGATAGCCGAATATCCGCTCTATCACATCATCAACGGAGCCGCATCCTACGACCAGCTTTGGGGAATGTCGTCGGAGCAGGACTATGACGACGTGCAGAAAACCATCGACTATTGGGGCTATCAGATTCTGGAATTCGACTTCGACAAGAAGGAGATGAAGGCCGAATGTTACGCCATCGGAAACAAGGGTCTCGTGGTTGACAACATACTCATCGACTCTTTCCACCGCACTTTCGGCAAGGCTGCGCCAGAGAAACCGGTGCTCAACGACGTGGATGAGGAGGTTGAACTGCCTTATACATTCAAGGGAAGCCCTTACAAGACTTCTACCGACGAGAAGCTGAACACCGTACAGTATCAGTTCTCTACCAACGAGAACTTCTCAACCATATCGCTCAACGTGGTGAGAGACGTCGAAGACCTCTACGGATCGACCAAAGCGCCGCTCTATCTGCCTATAGACGTCAACCACAATATGGACATAACCGAATATACACTGCCCTCACAGGGACTGAGCAACGGCACATATTATGTGCGCGTAAGATACCGCGACGCCAACCTGGAATGGTCTGACTGGTCTGACGCTAAGTCGTTCAAGGTGACAGGCAGCGTGATAAGCGAACCGCAGATAACCATAGAGAAGAAGGTGTATGAGCCGGGAAGCGAGATAGAGATATCCTATGCCAACGCGCCGATGGGCAAGAACGCATGGATAGGCATCTACCGCGCCGGAGAGAATCCGGGGGGCACAGGAGCAGGCACAACAACGTCATACAAATGGAACTACACCACACAGGCCGCCGGCTCGCTGAAGTTCACTATAGACGAGGTTAACGAATACTACGCCGTGCTCTTTGCCGACGAGGGCTACACGGAGATAACCGCACGTGTGCCGTTCTACTTCGGACCGGTGCCCGAACTGTCACTGGAAAAAGACAAATTCGAGGAAGGCGAGGACATAAACATCACATTCGCCAACGCACCGGGACTGAAAGACGACTGGATTGGTATCTATCGCATGGGCGAAGTACCGGGAACAGCCGACCTGTCCGACTCGTGGGATTACACCCATGAGGCCACCGAAGGCGTGATGACGCTCACGAAAGACCTGCCAAAAGGCTACTACTTCGTCAACTACTTCACACGTGGAAAATACTTCGAACCGGCAGAAAGAATAATGTTTGCCGTGGGCGAGAACATCTCTTCGGTCAATCTGGACAAGACAGAGTTCTGCAAGGACGAGAACATCACAATACACTACCACGAGGCTCCGGGCACTCCGAAAGACTGGATCGGCGTTTATCAGGAGGGAAAGGTGCCGGGCGTTGACGACCTCGACGGCTTCTTCTACACCTACGGAAGCATAGACGGCAGCATAGAGATAAAGGCAGGCGACCTGAAACCAGGCAAATACTTCTGCTCGCTCTACATCAACGACTCGTGGGACGAGGTGTCTGAAAGAAAATATTTCACCGTCAGCGACACGTCAACATCCATCGAAACACCGCAGAGCGACATGAGAATGTACTCGGAGAACGGGGTGCTCTACATATCGTCAGACAAGGAGTGCGACGTCGATGTGTATTGCGCCAACGGTGAGAAGAAGGCTCGTCTGCACGTGAACAGCGGTCTGAACAGTTACGACAACCTCGGAAAAGGATTCTACATCGTAAACGGACGCAAGATGATAATAGGCTGAAAAGACTGTGCCGGAATGTGGTCTGAAGCCGGACGCGGAGCTTCTAATAAAGCAAACAAGAAGATGTATAAATATACGGAAAGGCGAACGGCAGATGAATAAATATTCATGCTCAACTCAAAATTAAGGCCATTATTCCGAGCAACAAACTTTTCGGTCGCAAATATGCGATTCTCATAGACTTTACGCAACCCGTTGCCAGTCAGCGGGTTGCGTTTTTTCGTACTCTGATGCGCACTCCGATGCGTTGCGATAAAGCCCGAATCAGACTCTGATATAGGCCATATCACACGCCGATAAAGACTTTATCAGGCCATGATCCGGTGCTTATCACACCGCAAAACGGGCTTTATCGCAAGACATCCACATTTTTATTGTCAGATAATGTATGCACAATCGTCTCAAAAAAGGCTTTCCGGCATACAACAGACAGGAAATTTCCGCTCTCCGTTTTCTATTTTGAGAATTTTTATTGTCAATATTTTTTACTTTTTGAAACGTATAAATATACAGTTTCCACGGCCAAAAGGGCTTGTTCGCTCTTTACATCTGCACCGCAGGAAAAGCCCGGAAAAAAGCAAGAATGAAGGATTCTGATTATAATAAAAAATGATTATGATCATAATAAAAAAATAATACTGCCGCCCGGATACGACGAAAGCACCGGCAGACACCGATGCTTTCAACATTTGTTCTCTGTATATCCGTAAGCCGCTACGGCGCATTATTTGCCGTTGGGCGTATGTCCGAAGTAGTCCTTATAACACTTGGAGAAATACGATGGCGAGGAGAATCCCACCTCATACGACACCTCCGACACGGTGTGTCCGCCCGCCTTGAGCAGCTTGTCGGCACGTTTCAGTCGGGTGATGCGTATCAGTTCCACCGGCGTGCTGCCCGTCAGCGCCTTCACCTTGCGGTACATCTGCACACGGCTCAGTCCGAACTCGGCGCTGAGTGTCTCCACATTGAGTGCCGGGTCGGCAAGATGTTCGTTCACCTTGGCGCGGAACTCGTTCATGAAGTGCTTGTCCATGCTTTCGGGTTGCGTCTCGTCGGTCTCGCCCTGTGCGTATATGTTCTTAAGCTTTCGGCGACTCTCAATGAGGTTGCGCACCCTCGCTGTGAGCACCTTACCACTGAACGGTTTCACGATATAGGCGTCGGCACCACATTCGTAACCGTCGGCCCGCTGTCCCTCTCGCGCGTTCGCCGTAAGAAGTATCACCGGAATGTGGCTCGTTGCGGTAGATGTCTTTATCCTGCGGCACATCTCCAGACCGTTCATTCCCGGCATCATAACGTCGCAGACAATCAGTCCCGGCACCTCTCTTGTGGCCTTCTCGAGTCCTTCATTACCGTCGGAAGCGTAGCTCACGTCGTATGTTGAACTGAGCAGCGAGCCTACATATTTCTTCATATCATCGTTATCGTCAACCACCAGTATCTCCTCACGTTCACTGCCGTCACCTGACTCTGTCATTATATCGTCGCAATAATCACGGTCATCGTCGGCATCCACGCCGCTGCTGGCTATATATTCATCGGCAAGTATTTCAGAAGTCTTGCCCGCTCCCGATGTTTCCTCTGCATTGGCTGTCTTCGCCGACGGCAGCGTCACAATAAACTCAGAGCCCTGCCCCTCTGTACTTTTCACGCTCACACGTCCACCCAGCAGATCGACAAACGACTTGACAAGCGCGAGACCTATGCCCGTGCCGCCCATATTGTGCCTTGCCTGATAGAAGCGATCGAACACATGCGACAGTTTATCGGGCGCAATGCCTATGCCGTTGTCAGCCACCGACAGCGTGAACGAGCCGTCCTCGGCTCCCGCCAGGCTCACGTTGATACATCCGCCGTCGTTGGTATATTTCATCGCATTGGACAGAAGATTATAGCATATACGCTCCACCTTGTTGCGGTCGGTGCACACCATGAGCGTCTCTGGCATCGAAGTATTCATCGCTATGCGTTTCTTCTGAGCCACAGGACCGAAGTTTCCGGTCCACTCACGCAGTCCGGCGGCAAGGTCGAACCTCGATGTCTCTATGGTCATCTTACCGTTCTGCACCTTACGGAAATCGAGAATCTCGCCCACCAGACGCAACATCATGCTCACGTTCTTGCGCACAAGCTGCAACAGACGGCGCTGCTCCTCACCCAGATGCGTGTCGGCAAGCAGCCGATCAACCGGATCGGCAATCAGCGTAAGTGGAGTACGGAACTCGTGACTCACGTTTGTGAAGAACTGCAGCTTGGCATTCATGGTCTCTTCTGCAAGCCTTCGCTTCATGATAATGGTGCGATAGATGTAGATGAAGAACACTATGAGCAGCGCTATGATGATGGACGAGAGCAGAAGGAACACCTTTTGGTGGTTATACTGCGCCAGATAGCGGTCCACCTGACCGTGAAGCACCTCGAGCCTGTCGCGCTGCTGTTTCATCTCGTCGGCCTGCATGAGCATGGCATCCACGTTGTCGCGCGTGACGATGGTACTTTTCAGATGATTCTCACGCTCATAAGGCTTGCCCTCAAGAATGTTCATCGCAAGCTGCATGACGAGATCTCCGCGCGTGGGATAAAGGTATGATGCGAGCAGACTGCCGTCCTTCACCTGAGGCATTCCGCCGTTTGGCATGGGCAGGGCGTCAACCCCGATGTACGAAACCTTCATGTCCGCCGCCTTACGACGCATCACATTGCGCGCACCGTCAGCCATACGGTCGTTCTGTGCGAACACGCAGTCGAAGTCTCTTGTGTGTTTCAGTATCTCGCCCATGGCCTTCTCACCGCTCGGTGTGGTCCAGTTGCCATGGCTCATATATACGAGTTTTATGCCCGGATATTCCTTTATCGCATCCATGAAACCGCGGTGACGCTCTATGGCCGGCGACGAATCTTTCAGTCCGGTTATCTCAACCACACGTCCCTTTCCTCCGAACTGTGTGGCGAGAAAATGACCCATGGTGCGCCCTATGTCGTAGTTGTCGGCACCGATAAAGGCCGTATATTTCTTTGAGTTGGTCTTGCGGTCGAAATATATCACAGGTATGCCGCGGTCATAGGCACGGTCTATGGCCTCCGACACGGTATTCATCTGGTTCGGCGAAACGAAAAGCAGATCGATGCCACTATCCACCAGACTGTCAATCTGTTCTATCTGGCGGCGGTCATCATCGTTTGCCGACGCTATGCGCAGTTCCACATTATCAAACAGATACGTGCCCATGCGCAATTCATCGTTCAGTTTGTCACGCCATATATCCTCGCTACACTGCGACACACCTATCACGTATTCCTTACGTTCGGAACACGCTGTCATCATAAGTGCGAACATTATCAGGAGTAAAGTTCTCCTTATTCCTTTCGTAGTGTACCCAAGGTTATATATTGTCAATTTCATAATAAATATGTTTAGAGGCGTATCAATAAACGCGAGTTTCCTTCCTTAAAAGAACGCCCACCGCAAACAATGATGGGCCGACCAAAATACATACAAAGGCTTTATACCTTATTTCATTTCTTTTATTACTTCTCTATTCGCTATTTGACGCATTTATAGCGAGAGGCGAGTGCAACGGCAAAGAGAAGAAATCTCGTTTCTTCAGCTTTGACATTGCCGAGCCGTTTTTTATATTATGCAAATATAGCGAGAGGCGAGCGCAACGACAAAGAGAAGAAATCGCATTTCTTCGGCTTTGACATTGCCGAGCCGTTTTTATATTATGCAAATATAACAAAAAAAGATACTCCCGCAACTATTGCATTTCAACTTTTTTGCATTTAATTTGCACCGCGACATCCTGAGAATCCGCACAACTTCTTTCACAAGGCACGGCACAAAGCTTTGTGACACCCCCAAAAAGCGCGGCAACAAGCTAATAATTACCGATTTACGTGATTTCGTTTTTTTAACAACATCAAGATTACACCGTAAGGCAATATATGCTATCTTTGTAGAAATTACTCATTATTCATATTTTTTATATTATTAAGCTGAACGCTTATCACGCCACTGCTTTCAATGCGTGATGACGGCAAACGAAGCCCGGTACGACAATCACGACATCGGAAATGAACCTGAACCCAAATTAATAAAACTAAAAACAAACAACTACAATGAACAGAAAACCTACTTTAAGAGTGCTGTTTCTGTCGGCAATGACGGTCATGCAGACATTGCAGGCCGGGGCGCAGGACAGGATAATCAGCACATTCAACGCCCAGCGGCCCATATTGCCGTCGTCGCAGTACACGCCGGGTGAACCCTATCAGGCCGACGTATGGGTTTATGACACAGGCATGCGCTACGACAGCCAGTATTACAACAAGGTATGGGCAGTGCCCGATGCCGACACAGAAGGCCGCATGTGGTACGAACCAGACTACGAGCTGACCGACGGAGAGAGGACATGGCAGACAGCCACGGCACCGTTCAGCTCGGACGAATACTACAAGGACCAGAAGTCGTTCAGATGGATTCAGACCGAGATAATGGGCGACATATACCTCCGCCGCAGTTTCACGATAGACAAGCCCGTGGCAGGGACGGTGTTTCTTAGCGCCGGTCACGACGACGCCCCGTCAGAATGGTACATCAACGGAGTGAAGGTGCACGAGTCGGCCGACGGATGGAACAACGACGAATACGTGCTTCTGACCGACGAGCAGAAGGCTCTCATAAAGACAGACGGGTCGGAGAACATTCTGGCAGTGCACGTACACCAGAACTGGGGAGGTGCTTTCGCCGACTGCGGACTGTACGAAGCCGACATGACTGCCGCCACCGACTATCTCACTACGGTGGCTTCGGGACCATGGGACTGCAAATATTATTTCCTTAACTACAACGACGACATAGCCATAGCGGAGGCAGGAGAATGGGCATCGCCGCAGGAGGACGAGCAGGAATGGATATCGGGCGTGGGTCCGTTCAGCAACGACGCCAACATGTTCTTCATCAACAAGTGGGCGAGTCAGGTGCGCCCCATACTCATACGCCGCCACTTCAACCTCACGTCGTCTGACATCGAGAAGATGAAGTCAGGCAAACTGGTGCTCTCGTGCAGCTACGACGAGAATCCGAAGGTCTATCTCAACGGCACACTGATATGGACTGCGTCGGGGTGGAACGACAACAACTACGCCGAGACAACACTCACCGACGAGCAGAAAGAGCTGCTCACCGAGGGCGATAACGTGATGGCGGTGTCGCTCATGCAGGGCGAAGGCGGCGGACACATAGACTACGGACTGAGCCTCATCAGCGAATACATACCCACAGGCATCGCCTCTCTGCCTGCCTACAATGGCGACACATACGGCGGAACGAACAGCGTGTACAGCGTGAGCGGAGTATATCTGGGAACATCCACCGACAATCTGAAGAAAGGAATATACATCGTAGGAGGCAAAAAGAAAGTCATAGGCAAATAGAAAACAACATATACATCGGAAGCAAATGAATACAAAGACAATAATAAACAGGAAATGGATGACCGCGTGCGCCGCCGCCCTATTCATGGCGACAGCTGTGGCGGCACAGGACAACAGCGTGACGGTGACAGACCGACCGCTCATTGCGACAAGCTCAAACTACACCAACTTCAGAGCTCCGCTGCGTCAGGCACCGCTGCTCAAGCTGCCCGTGGGACAGGTTCAGCCGCGCGGATGGCTGCGCAAGTATCTCGAGCTGCAGAAAGAAGGACTCAACGGCAAGCTGAGCACCGTGAGTGCGTGGCTCGACAAGAACAACAACCAGTGGCTGAGCGACAGCGGTGACCACGGATGGGAGGAAGTTCCCTACTGGCTGCGCGGCTATTGCAGCCTGGCATACATACTCGACGACGAGGAGATGAAGAAGGAGGCGCAGGTGTGGTTCGACGCCGTTTTCAACAATCTGAAGGACGACGGATTCCTCGGTCCGCGCAACTATGAGAACGGCAATCCTGAGGTGTGGGCGCAGATGGTCATGCTCTGGGCGTTGCAGACCTACTATGAGCACAGCGGCGACCAAAGAGTGATAGACGCCATGACCAACTACTTCAAGTGGGAGATGACCGTGCCCGACGAGCAGTTTCTCAAAGGTGTGTGGCAGGAGAAGCGCGGAGGCGACAACATGTGGAGCGTATTGTGGCTCTACAACCGCACGGGCGACGAGAGCATACTGCCGCTCATAGACAAGCTGCACCGCAACACGTCAGACTGGACCATGAAGGACGACCTGCCCAACTGGCACGGAGTGAACGTGGCGCAGGGATTCCGCGAGCCGGCGACATACTATATGTATAACAGCGATCCGGAAATGCTGCAGGCCACATACGACGACTTCGACACCATGCGCCAACGCTACGGACAGGTGCCGGGCGGCATGTACGGTGCCGACGAGAACGCGCGCGACGGCTACTTCGACCCGCGTCAGGGTGCGGAGACGTGCGCCATAGTAGAGCAGATGGCAAGCGACGAGATACTGATGGGCATCACCGGCGACCCGTTCTGGGCCGACCACTGCGAGAATGTGGCGCTCAACACGTTCACGGCGGCCACGACAAGCGACATGAAGGCGCTGAGATACATCACGTCGCCCAACATGGCGATAAGCGACGAGAAGCTGCACGGACCGAGCATCGACAACAATCTGAGGGGAATGCTCTCCATGAGCCCGTTCAGCAGCCGCTGCTGTCAGCACAACCACGGCATGGGATGGCCCTACTACGCCGAGCATCTCGTAATGGCGACATCGGACAACGGACTTGCCACAATGCTCTACGCGGCCAACGAGACCACGGCTAAGGTGGGCGCGGAAGGCCGGAGCGTGAGACTGATAGAAGACACCGAATATCCGTTCGAGGAGAAAGTAACTCTCACCATACGTACCGACGGCGACGGCGTAAGCTTCCCGCTCTATCTGCGCATCCCCGCATGGTCGGACAAGACGGCGGTGAGCGTGAACGGCGAGAGCGTGAGCGCGGCCGGCGCAACGGGCAAGTATATGCGCATAGAGCGCGAATGGCAGGACGGCGACAAGGTGGAACTGGAGATGCCCATGTCCTTCACGTCGCAGGTATGGCAGCAGAACAAGAGCAGCGTGAGCGTGAACTACGGTCCGATGACCCTGTCACTGAAGATAAAGGAGAACTTCGAGCAGCACGACAGCCGCGACCCTGACTTCGTGCAGGACGACTCTCACTGGCAGGACGGAGTGGATGCATCACTCTGGCCGTGCTATGTGCTCAAACCGGAATCGGACTGGAACTACGCGCTCAAGGTTGACAAGTCGTTCATACCTACCGGCATAAGCGTAACAAAAAAGGAATGGCCGGCCGACGACATGCCGTTCACGGCCGAAAGCGTGCCGCTGGAGTTCAGCGTGAAGGGTTATCAGATTCCGTCGTGGGGATACGACTCGACGGGCATGACCGACCAGCTGCCGGTGAAATGGGCGGAGCGCAGCACCACCGAGACCGACCTGACGCTCATACCCATGGGCGCCGCCCGACTGCGCATATCGGCTTTCCCGAAGGTGGTGAGCGCCGAATAAGCCTGCAACAGCATCCTAAGCAATAAACATACGCCACTACACGGCGACGGCATCCGCCGAATTGCGTCACACGAAACGCTCCGGCACTTGCCGTCGCCGTCTTTATTATGGCCCACAGGATAAATATTCCGTAAGAATAAAGAGGCCCATCCTTGCGCCGCGGAAGAATAAATTTTATAGTCCTTGACAGGTTTCATGCGGTCCTATATAAATCCGGCAGAAATCAGATTCGCTAAAGAACTGACATATAATGACGGGAAACCATATATCAACACGCAGTGATAAAAACCGCGGCGGCGCAGAGCTCACGGAATGATGGACACGCGTCGTCACAATCAATCAACCACCCTCACACAATCCGGGCAGTCCATTCGCGCAACAATAAATCAGCATCGCCACGACCGTTTTTTCTTCACCGCACGTCGGACGCATACTTACCCAGCCGTCTCTCCTGCTTAATACCGATGTTTCTAACGGAAACTCACGGGACAAACTTACAATTTTTCTTGACAAAATTTTGACAAAATATTTTCTCGAAAGAGATGTAAAGGAATGTTAAATACGGCATTGTGAAGCCCGTTTTGCTCTTTATCATCCTTTAATATACCCCATATCATAGTCCGAAAAGATACATTCCGCTTTCCGATATTGCCCATTTCGTGATGCAATAAAGCCCATTTCAGGGTGCGAAATGGTGCTTTTCAGCCTCCGAAATAGGCCATTTCGCAAGCCGAAACGGTGCATATTGCAAAACGAAGAAATACCCTTTAAATATAAATCATTGATATTCAATACATTATAAAAACCTCTTATTTTTCGCGTATTTGCGCCCGACGAAGAGTCTGCCCGCAAATACGCGCTTATTTTTTGGGGTATACCTGGAAATCCCGAGGGAAAAACTGAAAACCGGTTACAATTTGAAAGTTGCCTATACTGTATTCTTTTGGAAAGTGAATCGGCATCACCTACCAAAAGAATTCAGGTATATAATCACCAATTTTCATACGCGTTTCCTTATATCGGACTCGCGCAATTATATTAAAGTCATTTGTCATTATGAATGAATCTATTTTCTGCCACCGCCAAATGCGTATCCTACAGAAATTCCAAAATTATTATAACCTCTGTAACCTAATTTGGAATAGGCTGTCACTCTAAAATGATTAAACATCTCAATACCAATGCGTGGTGTAAATATTGCTTTAGCAGCATCGTTTCCATAATATCCTTGGACTACATTACAAGATGCAATACCGACACCTACTCCGATGAATGGAGAAAACGTCTTTCCTCTATTAAAATTATAGTCTGAATAAACAGACAGTGATAAAATTCTGTTTGACAGGTTTGAACCTTCATACTTTCTTGCTGTACTTCCAGCATATATTTCCAAACCTAAGTCCATTGGATTTCGTGGGAAATTATATCTGCCTTCAATGGCAAAAGCAGGACCGACCAGTTTTTTGCCTACATACTTGTCAATACCGTAAGTTCCACCTACCGATATCTCGACTTCAAACGGTTTCACAGATTTTACTTCTTGAGAACTCGCTTTTACCCCTGCCATCATAAGCAGTAAGCTGATAGAAAATAAATTGATGATCTTCATAAAATAGTTATTAAATCAATGATTTATTATGATAACGCATAATAACATTAATACCCCTATATGAAAGTGAACTTTATTATTGTAACGTGAGATCTACGAATTGTAAGTCTTTGAAAATTTGGTGATTAGCGAAAATTGTCGTAACCTTATAGTGCTGAATTACAAAGAATTACAAACAATAATCGCTATGATCACCGAAAGCAAAGTTATAGAATTATTTTGTATTGCAGATGATTTAGCTACGCTGATTTTCAATTTTACAATTTTTTTGATGTATGTCAAAATATACGCTAAGACCTGTCATAAAACGCTCATACCACCGTGACTCTAACGTGTCAAATACTGAAATCACCCTCATTATGATGATACTTTTTCATAACTCGGGCTGCCGTTGTCTGAAACATTTCTATTTGGTAAAGCAATCTTTTCAATATTACAATACGAACCATTCACCACCCTACGCTCGCAAACACATGAAAACAAAACGGCGGCGCACGGTCTTTTATAATCAACCATGCACCGCCGCATATATGACATATTGTTTATCTTAATCAGCAAGTCTGAACGTTATCACAACAATGCAGCGTATGGCAGCAGGCTTATTGCCAAGGGCGTGTCGGCGGCCAGGAGTCCAACGGGGCATGGAGTACACAATACGTGCAGACTCACGGTCGAGCGAAGGATCCACAGCTTTCACGACACGGATATCGCTCAAATTGCCGTCGGGCATAACCGTGAAAGCCACCGGAACACGGCCTTCGATGCCATTCTCACGCGCGAGGGTTGGATAGACGAGATTATCCTTGATGTATCCCTCCAGAGCCTCGACGCCACCGGGAAAACTCGGTGCCACATCACCGGGCGAGAGACTGTCCATAATAGAGAACACATCCGAGGGCGTATCCATGGGAACAGGGGCATAGAGAGAATAGCGTGAACGCGCCGGAAGATCGGCCAATCTGAACGACAGAACGATGATGCAGCGCATGGCTGCGGGCTTGTCGCCAAGGGCATGTCGACGGCCAGGAGTCCAGAAAGGCATGGATTTCACAAGACGTGCAGCCTCACGGTCGAGCGAAGGATCTATGGCTTTCACGACACGGATATCACTCAAATTGCCGTCGGGCATGACCGTGAAAGCCACCGAAACGCTGCCTTCGATGCCATTCTCACGCGCGATGGTTGGATAGATGAGATTATCCTTGATATATCGCTCCAAAGCCTCGATGCCACCGGGAAAGCTCGGTGCCACATCACCGGGCGAGAGACTGTCGGCTATTGAGAATACTTGCGAGAGAGTATCGGCAGAAAGAGAACCGCAGAAAGCGTGGCGCAAACACATTGGCTGACTGCTGCCGGTGAGTCGGGAACGCTCCACTCCACCGGCAAAGACTGATACAATAGCGCACACAGCCAGGAAAACAGTTATCAATAATGACTTACGACATCTCATAATCCTAAATTTTAGTCCTTTTATAAATATTCTTTCTTATCATAATATCATATTCAGGCTGCCGGCAACAATTTGCCGCACCCTCAGAGATAAGGTTGCATGCCTGTCGATTTATGTCTGAACCGGTGAATAATAATCAGCGGCATATCCACATACCGCTTCACGTCACACAGTCCGAAACAGCAGACGAAAACATAAGAACCTGACGCAAATATACAAAATTATATGATACGCAGGCTATCAGAAGCATATAAACGCCGCAAAAACAGCCTTTTCCTTTCGTTCTGAGCGTGCAGACAGAACCGACGGGACAACTATCCGGTGTAATCGAAATAGGCCGTCTGACGAAAGAAAAAGCCGTAATTACGACATAAAGGAATAAAAAAACAGGGCGGAGACCGAAATCTCCGCCCTGTGATTAGCTATAGAATGATATTTCTTATTAGTCAGCCAGCTTAGCCTTGATGAACTCGCGGTTCAGGCGGGCGATGTTGGAGATGCTCTCATTCTTCGGGCACTCAGCCTCGCAAGCGCGGGTGTTGGTGCAGTTACCGAAGCCGAGCTCTTCCATCTTCATAACCATTGCCTTGGCACGCTTTGCAGCCTCGGGACGTCCCTGCGGCAGAAGTGCGAGCTGAGAAACCTTTGACGATACGAAGAGCATTGCAGAACCGTTCTTGCAGGCAGCTACGCATGCGCCGCAACCGATACATGTAGCGCAGTCCATTGCCTCGTCGGCAGCCTCTTTCGGGATGAGGATTGCGTTAGCGTCCTGCGGCTGTCCTGTGCGTACACTGATGTAACCACCGGCCTGGATGATCTTGTCGAATGCGCCACGGTCAACCATGCAGTCCTTGATGATAGGGAATGCGGCTGAGCGCCACGGCTCAACTGTGATCACGTCACCGTCGTTGAAACGACGCATGTAGAGCTGGCATGTTGTAGCTCCGGTAGCAGGTCCGTGGGGATGACCGTTGATGTAGAGCGAGCACATACCGCAGATGCCCTCACGGCAGTCGTGGTCGAACACGAAAGGCTCCTTGCCTTCTTCTATCAGCTGCTCGTTGAGAATATCAAGCATTTCGAGGAAAGATGTATCACCGGGGATATCTTTCATCTCAAAGGTATCAAAATGACCCTTTGCCTTAGGACCGTTCTGACGCCAAACTTTAAGTGTGAAACTTATATTTTTGTCCATAATTGTATGTTCTGTGGTTGTTTATTAATTCTTGTAGTTACGTGTCTGAACCTTAATAGCCTCATACTCAAGCGGTTCCTTGATAAGTTCAGGTGCCTTGGTGTCGTCGCCCTGATACTCCCAGCAACCTACGTAGAAGTAGTTTTCATCGTCGCGCTTAGCCTCGCCGTCCTCAGTCTGATACTCCTCACGGAAGTGTCCGCCGCAAGACTCGTTGCGTGAAAGTGCGTCGTAAGCGATGAGCTCGCCCATAGTGATGAAGTCGCGGAGGTGGATGGCCTTGTCAAGCTCGGTGTTGAGACCTTCTTTCGATCCTGGGATAAAGAGGTTTGTCTCGAATTCCTTACGTACTTTCTTAATAAGCTCAAGACCTTCTTTCAGACCTTCAGCCGTACGACCCATACCTACATGCTCCCACATGATGTGTCCGAGTTCCTTGTGGATTGAGTCAACAGAGCGTTTACCCTTGATATTCATCAGACGGTCGATCTCTGCCTGAACACCCTTCTCTGCCTCCTCGAACTCTGGAAGGTCAGTTGAGATGCGCGGCCAGATAGACTGATCGGCAAGGTAGTTCTGGATGGTGTAAGGCAGAACGAAGTATCCGTCGGCCAGACCCTGCATCAGCGCTGATGCTCCCAGACGGTTTGCACCGTGATCAGAGAAGTTGCACTCGCCGATTGCGAACAGACCCTTGATTGTTGTCATCAATTCGTAGTCAACCCACAGACCACCCATTGTGTAGTGGATAGCCGGATAGATCATCATCGGGTTGTAATACTTGACACCGTTGATCTCGTTTGCAAGCTCACCCGGATTAACGTCGGTGATTTCCTCATACATATCGAAGAGGTTGCCATAACGCTGCAGAACGACGTCGATGCCCAGACGCTCGATACTCTCTGAGAAGTCGAGATATACGGCAAGACCGGTGTTGTTTACGCCGTAACCCTTGTCGCAACGCTCTTTTGCTGCACGGCTGGCAACGTCACGGGGAACGAGGTTACCGAATGCCGGATAGCGACGCTCCAGATAGTAGTCGCGGTCTTCCTCAGGAATGTCTGTAGGTTTCTTCTTTCCTGCCTGCAGAGCCTTTGCATCCTCAAGTTTCTTCGGAACCCAGATACGGCCATCATTACGCAGAGACTCTGACATAAGTGTCAACTTAGACTGCTTGTCGCCGTGTACAGGGATACATGTCGGGTGGATCTGTACGTAGCAAGGATTTGCGAAATAAGCGCCCTTGCGGTAGCATGCCATAGCTGCTGTACAGTTGCAACCCATAGCGTTTGTAGAGAGGAAGTATGTGTTTCCGTATCCACCGGTACCTATAACAACTGCATTTGCAGAGAAACGCTCCAGCTTACCTGTTACAAGGTTCTTTGCGATGATACCGCGAGCACGTCCGTCAACGATGACGATGTCTTCCATCTCGTAACGTGTGTAGAGCTTTACGCGGCCTTCGTGTATCTGACGGCTGAGTGCAGAATAAGCACCAAGCAGCAGCTGCTGACCTGTCTGGCCCTTTGCATAGAATGTACGTGACACCTGTGCACCACCGAATGAACGGTTGGCAAGCATACCGCCGTACTCACGAGCGAAAGGAACACCCTGAGCGACACACTGGTCAATGATGTTGTTTGATACTTCAGCAAGACGATATACGTTTGCTTCACGTGCACGATAGTCACCACCTTTCACTGTATCATAGAACAGACGATAAGTGGAGTCACCATCGTTCTGATAGTTCTTTGCTGCGTTGATACCACCCTGTGCTGCGATAGAGTGAGCACGACGCGGTGAATCCTGAATACAGAAGTTCAGGACATTGAAGCCCATCTCTCCGAGAGAAGCTGCTGCGCTGGCTCCGGCAAGACCGGTACCCACAACAATAACATCGAGCTTCAGTTTGTTCTTGGGGTTCACCAGGCGCTGGTGAGCCTTATAGTTTGTCCATTTCTCAGCCACGGGGCCGGCAGGAATCTTCGAATCAAGTTGTTTTGCCATAACTTTATGAATTATGTGTTGTATTTGTATAAATGAATTAGATGCAGCAGTTCAAGCTTGGAGCAATGTTGAAAGCGAAAGCCAGTACTACTACGAGGAAGCCGAGCATCAGAAGTGTTGTGTAAACAATGCCGATGACCTTCCAACGGTTGAACCATACCTTACCGTTCCAGCCGAATGTCTGCATTGCGCTCCAGAAACCGTGAGAGAGGTGGAACCAGATTGCAACGAGCCATACGATGTAAAGCACAACGTAAACAGGATTAGCGAAAGTGTCCTTGATGTAAGCGAAACCATCAGCAGGATCGTGTGCAACACTCATTCCTGTGAGCTCGGCAAACATCATGTTGTACCAGAAGTTGAACATGTGAAGAGCAAGTCCGAGCAATACGATGATGCCCAGTACGAGCATGTTCTGTGAAGCCCACTCCACTTTCTTAGGACGCGATGTCACCATGTAACGCTCGTTACCGCGCGCCGCACGGTTCTGCATCGTGAGCCAGAAGGCATAGACGATGTGCACCACTGCCAGGAAAGCCAGACCAAGCGTTGCCACTAAGGCGTACCAGTTGGCACCCAGAAACTCACAAATCATGTTATAGGCTGCTCCAGAGAAGAGAGCCGCAACGTTCATTGACATGTGGAATGTCAAGAATAGAATAAGCGCGACACCGGTAACCGACATCACAACTTTTCTACCAATAGAAGAATTGATTAACCACATAAATGATTGAAATTTAATTATTTAACTGTTAGAATTATTTATATTCCACATAATGTAGCAGTTAAGCATCGCGCCCGTTACCTCTTTATAGGTAACAGCTGCCCTATACGGAATGCAAAAATACTATATTTTAATGATAAATCAAATTATTTTAAAGCAAAAATCGATTTTTATTCTTAATTTTGCGACGTTAAATTTTTCCAGCAAATAATGAATTTATTTTATGACGTACTCGTAATCGGAGGCGGCCACGCGGGATGTGAGGCAGCAGCCGCCGCGGCAGGTATGGGAGCAAAGACTTGTCTTGTGACGATGGATATGAACAAGATCGCGCAGATGAGCTGCAACCCGGCCGTGGGAGGAATAGCAAAAGGACAGATCGTGCGCGAGATCGACGCACTCGGAGGATATATAGGTCTGGTGACAGACGCGGCATCCATACAGTTCAGAATGCTCAACCGTGGCAAGGGACCGGCCGTATGGAGTCCAAGAGCACAGTGCGACCGGGAGAAGTTCATCTGGCAGTGGAGACACACGCTCGACTCAATCGACAATCTCGACATCTGGCAAGACCAGGCCGACGAGCTGCTCGTCAAGGACGGACGTGCCGACGGTGTACGCACGATATGGGGCGTAGAACTGCATGCTCACTGTGTGATCATCACGGCGGGAACATTCCTCAACGGTTTGATGCACATAGGTCACCACATGGTTCCGGGCGGACGTTGTGCCGAACCGGCAGTACCCCACCTCACCGAAAGCATCACACGACACGGCATAACCTCGGCGAGGATGAAGACAGGTACGCCGGTACGAATAGACAAGCGCACCGTTCACTTTGAAGATATGGAAGAGCAGCCGGGCGAGAACGATTATCATAGCTTCAGCTACATAAGCGGACGACGTCCTCTGAAGCAGCTACCTTGCTGGACATGCTACACAAACAAGGAAGTGCACGACACTTTACGCGCCGGACTTGCCGACTCTCCTCTATACAATGGACAGATACACAGCATAGGTCCTCGCTACTGTCCGTCAATCGAGACAAAGCTCGTGACATTCCCGGACAAAGATCAGCATCCTCTTTTTCTCGAGCCGGAAGGCGAAGACACCAACGAGATGTATCTCAACGGATTCTCATCAAGCATGCCGATGGACGTGCAGATAAATGCCCTGCACAAGATTCCGGCATTGCGCGACGTAAAGGTTTATCGTTCGGGATACGCCATAGAATACGACTACTTTGACCCGACACAACTTTATCCTTCGCTCGAATCGAAAATGATAAAGGGTCTTTACATGGCAGGACAGGTGAACGGCACTACCGGATATGAGGAAGCCGGAGGACAGGGACTGATGGCCGGCATCAATGCTGCGCTGGCTTGCGCCGGCAATGATCCCGTGGTGCTCAAGCGAGATGAGGCATATATAGGCGTACTCATCGACGATCTGACGACGAAAGGCGTTGACGAGCCGTACCGAATGTTTACATCGCGTGCCGAATATCGAATACTTCTGCGCCAGGATAACGCCGATGCCCGACTCACACAAAAGGGTTACGACCTCGGAATAGTAAGCAGAGAGCGTTACGACGTATGGATGAAGAAAAAAGAGAACATCGATAAAATCATTACTTTCTGCAACAAGAAGTCGGTGAAACCGCGCGAAATAAACAGCGCACTCGAAACTCTCGGCACCACTCCACTGCGTATGGGATGTCATATTGCAGACCTCATTTCTCGTCCACAGATAACGATAGAAAATCTGAGTGAGATTGTTCCTTCGCTAAAAGAGCTGATTTCTTCGATAGATGAACGTCGTGAAGAGGTTACAGAAGCAGCAGAGATATGCATTAAATATAAAGGATATATTGAACGCGAAAAACTAATTGCCGATAAAATGCATCGTCTTGAGAATATTAAGATAAGAGGACACTTCAAATACTCGGAGCTTCACGAGCTCTCAACTGAAGCAAGGCAGAAGCTCGAGAAAATAAATCCGGAGACATTGGCGCAAGCCAGTCGCATCCCCGGAGTGTCACCGAGCGACATAAATGTGCTGCTCGTACTGATGCACAGATAGTTCCACGTGAAACAAATAAAGTAACAAACACACTATAACTTATTGAAAATGAACAACAAACTATTGCTGGACAACCTTCGTTGCATAAAGGATTGGCCAAAGAAAGGAGTAAACTTCAGAGACGTCACAACACTGTTCAAGAACCCCGAATGCCTGAAGCTGATCAATGATGAGATGTATGACCTCTATAAGGACAAAGGCATCACAAAGATAGTCGGCATCGAATCGCGCGGCTTCGTTATGTCTTCTGCCATCGCAATACGTCTTGGCGCCGGCATCGTATTATGCCGCAAGCCCGGCAAACTGCCATGCGACACCGTACAGCAGACGTACGCCAAGGAGTACGGAACGGACACCATCGAAATTCATCGCGATGCAATCAACGAAAACGATATAATTCTTCTTCACGACGATTTGCTCGCAACAGGCGGTACAATGAAAGCAGCTTGCGATCTCGTAAAGAAGTTCCATCCGAAGAAAGTATATTGCAACTTCATCATAGAACTCGTAAACGAGAATATGAATGGTCGCGATGTATTCGACGATGACATCGAAGTAACATCTCTCATACAGATTTAATACAATTCCAAAAAGCCGGTCGGTTGAAGCGCAATAATGGTGTGCATCTGTCACCAGAAATGCGCCAGCCGGCCGGTTTTCGGTTTATTGCGAATGAGGAGGGAAGCATACAGGACACAAAAAGCTGCGATATATCCAGCAGAATAGAATGATTGCGATAAAAAAGCTTTTTTCAATGCTTGGTAATAAAAGGTTTCTTAGGCTACATAAAGAAACATTCCAGAAAACAACGCCCCACTCTCATGGCAGAGACATACTGCAATCAAATTTGCTGTAAAGCACGCATCAGGCAAAGAAGCATTGCAATAAATCGTGAGACATCGCCCAAACGGATTCACGACACAACGCATTAGCTTCAGGAATATAAATTTGCCGGGGAGACTAGAATCACCGATTTACTCAGGCACAAGATGGAATCCACCTAAAAGAATAAACATTCCAGGAGAGCGATAAGAAGCGCGTGATGCCACGAAAGAGAAAAGTCCGAGCGACAGCAAGACATTCTTCAAACACAAGTACACCACTTCACTAACAGATACGGCAAACAGATTCGCAGTCACAAACAGGATCAAGAATAAGAGAAAGCCATAGTGCCACCATCCGCCAAAGAGACCGACGGCATACACGGACAACCTCGACGAAACATATCCGCCAAACGCCCACTGACCATTGGTGCACAACCCGTCCGGCAACCGTAGAACAAACAGTACGTGCTTACGGTTTCACGTGAAACTTTAACGCGCAAATACACTCTATATAAACAAGTTACGCAACATGAACAAAGAAGAAAGACAGCAGTTAACTGACAAGCTGAAGGCCATCGTTCTAAGCATGCCCGACAAGCCGGGAAGCTATCAGTTTTACGACGAGAACCACACTATAATATACGTAGGAAAGGCAAAGAGTCTGAAGAAGCGTGTGTCCTCCTACTTCCACAAGGAGGTTGACCGTTTCAAGACAAAGGTGCTTGTCTCGAAGATACGCGACATCAGCTACACGGTGGTGAACACAGAGGAGGACGCTCTGCTTCTCGAGAACAGTCTGATAAAGAAATACAGCCCGCGCTACAACGTTCTGCTGAAAGACGGGAAGACCTACCCCAGCATATGCATAACCAACGAATATCTGCCGCGCATATTCAAAACGCGCCAGATAAACCGCAAATTCGGCACATACTACGGTCCGTACAGCCACCTGGCAAGCATGTATGCGATACTCGACCTTATAAAGAAGCTGTACAAACCTCGCACATGCCGTATGCCGATAACAAAGGAAGGAATAGAGCAAAACAAGTACAAACCGTGTCTGGAGTACCACATACACAACTGCAACGCGCCCTGCATAGGCTGCCAGACGTGGGAAGACTATCGCGCCAACATAAATCAGGCAAAAGAGATTCTGAAGGGCAATACACGCGAAATAAGCCGCGCCATATACGACGAAATGATGCAAAAAGCCGCCGAAATGAAGTTTGAAGAGGCCGAAGCATTAAAACAGAAATACGTGCTTATAGAGAATTTCTGCGCCAAAAGCGAGGTCGTGAGCCACACAATAACGGATATCGACGTGTTCAGCATAGCCGACGACGACAGCCGCCGCAACGCCTTCATCAACTTCATACACGTAAAGAACGGAGCAATAAACCAGAGTTTCACCTTCGAATATAAACGAAAGCTCGACGAGACCGACGAAGATCTGCTCATTACCGCCATTCCGGAGATACGCGAACGGTTCGGAAGCAAGGCCACGGAGATAATAGTACCGTTTGAGATGAGCTGGAAACTGCGCGAGGCAGCGTTCATAGTTCCGCAGCGCGGAGACAAAAGACACCTGCTCGAACTGTCTGAAATGAACTGCAAACAATACAAATTCGACCGTCTGAAACAGGCCGAAAAGCTCAATCCGGAGCAAAAACAGACCCGTCTGATGAAGGAATTGCAGCAAAAACTACATATGGAGAAGCTGCCATACCACATAGAATGTTTCGACAACTCCAACATATCAGGCACCGACGCCGTGGCCGGATGCGTGGTTTTCAAGGGTATGAAACCATCGAAAAAAGACTATCGCAAGTACAATATACGCACCGTCGTAGGCCCTGACGATTATGCCTCGATGCAAGAAGTGGTGCGTCGCCGGTACGGACGTATGAGTGAGGAAGGCGAACCCCTGCCCGACCTCATAATAACCGATGGCGGACGCGGTCAGATGGAGGTCGTGCGCAAGGTTGTGGAGGACGAGCTTGGGCTTTCAATCCCCATCGCCGGACTCGCAAAAGACGACCGTCACCGCACCAACGAGCTGCTCTACGGCTTTCCGCCGCAGGTGGTGGCGCTGAAGACAGACAGCGAACTTTTCCACGCTCTCACGAAGATTCAGGACGAGGTTCACCGCTACGCCATCACCTTCCACCGCGACAAACGCTCACGCCACGCCCTACATAGCGAGCTCGACAACATAAACGGCATCGGTCCGAAGAGCGCAGAGGCACTGCTGCGCCACTTCAAGAGCGTAAAACGCATACGCGAAGCCAGTCTCGAGGACATTGCCGAAGTAGTGGGAAAAGCGCGCGCCGAGGTTATCAGACAGCATTTCGACAGTGCCAAATGACGACGTTTACGCCACAATAAAACGCCGGACAAAACAAAGGAGACACAAGAACAAAAACTCCCGGAATACGTGCATACACAGGCAACATATAGCCCTGTCACCTGCATTAAAAAGGCACTATCAGACAGCTAAAGCACTGATAGCTAACTGTTTATATCATACCGCATCGAAAATACCGCTTCTCAACCTCATAATAAAGCCCGTTTCACCCTCAGAAACGGGCTTTTTCGACCCGCAAAAAGCACCATATAACACCCAAAAACAACCAATATCATCCCATGGCAAAACCCGTATCATATATCGATAAAGACTATTCCGCAAACTAATAAGAATATTTTCGCCAACTAATAAAGGTCTCTTCTCCAACCAATAAAAGCCATTTCACAAGCCAATAAAGCCCGTATCAAACACTGATATAGTCCATATCACACCCCAATAAGGCCCATTCCATAAGCTCATAAGCACAATCTTGCAAAGCAATAAGCAAGCACATGCGTTCCAAGCCTCCATTTCGCGCCATTTAATGCCGTCTGAACGCGCTTCTCCCCACCAGATAAACTTATGTCCGCAAAGCAGAAAATATAACGTCACACACAAACGCACAGTCTCAGACATATTATATTCAACATAGATTATAAGCTAAAACACATGATTAACACATCAAATATAAGGGCTGTAGAAAATCATTGGGGATATCCATACAACATCGCAATTCTGAAAAGAAAGAACCTTTTGCCCGTAACCCCATGCAGATTCGTGGACAGTAGAAATTCGCAGCAAGTTTGTTTTATTCACCAAATATCATAGCATATCGGAATATATCCTAATTGCGCAAAGCGGTATTAACCGGGACAGAATATTCATATCACTTCACGATAAATCATTATCGTCGCAACCGATAAATCATCAACGCAGACAAGGCATATATTTTCCTTACCTTTACTGACACTCGATATCTGCGTTTGAATTGGAAAACCGGGCGACATGCTTACAATTTTTCTTGACTAAATTTTGACAAAATATTTTCGCGAAAGAGATGTAAAAGAATGTTAAATTCGACATTATGAGGGCTATTTCGGTATGTATCGCCTTTTGATATACCCTATAACATAGTCCGAAATCACTCGTTTCGTTGTCTGATAAAGCCCATTTCGCAGTCCGAAAAAGCCCATATTAGGGTGCGATATGGTGCATTTCAGCCTCCGAAATGGCCTATTTCGTATGCCGAAATGGTGCTTTTTGCAATGTGAAGAAATGTTCCTTAAATATAAATCATTGATATCCAATATTTTATGAAAACCTCTTATTTTTCGCGTATTTGCGCCCGAAGGAAAGTCTGTCAGCAAATACGCGATTATTTTTCTGGGTATATCGGGAAATCGGGGCAGAAAAAACGAAAACCGGTTACAAATTGAAAGTTGTCCATATCGGCACATACCGACTGAAGGAAACACCGCTGATCAGGGAGCACAGCAACCGTCGTCATAGAGATGTACATATAGCTGAATTTATGATTTACGTAAAACATTCAGTCGCATTAGAATTGCTGAGCATTATTTTCGTCCCCTTTGATTTCTTCTGCCTCGAAAGACGGATTGTTCGCGGCCGTCAGTTATTGGTATTTGGTGGAAAGAAGACCCATAAACTCTGCTGCTATACTGGCAATCGGACAATTGAAAGCAACGGACGTGAATATACGTTTATAATATAATAAGGATATAAACCTCTGACATATATTGTTCTGTGTGTGCATAATCACCATTCGTGCTGCGCTTGTTTTTGCTGGTTTTGTTTAACGTTCGTTCGTATACGTCGGACCGGACTCAAAAATTCGATTTTTCTCATTGCATATTCTCGCGCACCGTTTTTATCAAAAACTGAAAAAACGTTGTTTTTTATTTTGCCATTGCACTCACCTTTCTGTATCTTTGTAGAAGATATGATGCGGTTCGGCATAGACAATTCCGGTAAAACGTTGTTTTCCCGTTTTGTCTCTGTACTCACATTTCTGTATCTTTGCATAAGATATGATGTGGTTCGGCAGTGCCAAATTTGGAAAAATAAAGTTTCTCCGATTAGTCTCAGCACTTACCTTTCTGTATCTTTGCCATTGATTTGGAGAGACACATTGTGTTGGAGTATGTCGGCCTTCGCAATGTTTGCCGGACTGTAATTCATCTTGGCTCCGGCCGATGTATAAAGATTGTTTTAATTATTCGTGATGTTTATTATATGGAAAATGATGATTCGCTTTTGAGTGTCAGACCGGCGACGATGTCTGACATACCCGCTTTGCTTGATATATTTGCTCATGCCAGACAGTTTATGGCCGATAACGGTAACCCTACTCAGTGGGGAAACTGCTATCCGGAGCTTGGTTTGGTGGAGTCGGACGTGGCTGCCGGACATTGCTATGTGGTGGAACATTGTGCCTTGGGACCTGTCGGCACGTTCTGTCTCATTGAGGGTGACGACCCGACTTACGTTGTGATAGAGGACGGCCGGTGGCTCGACGACGATGCATATGCCACTATTCATCGTCTGGCGTCGCGCGGAGTGTGCGGCGGAGTGGCAGAGACGGCGGTGGAGTGGAGCATTGCACGTTGCGGAAACATTCGCATAGACACTCATGCCGACAATGCTCCGATGCTCGGGTTTCTGCGTAAGGCGGGTTTCGTGAGATGCGGAATAATTTATTGTCATAACGGTACGCCGCGCATAGCATTCCAGCGTCACGAACGCGTGGCGCGTTGAATGGCAGATGGTTAGGCTGCACGTGCGTGTTTATCGGACATGCGACGTATCGTCATATTGCTGTGTTTAATGGAGCATGGCTATGTCTGACGATCGCAAATAAACGGTAGGTTGTGGCTTGTTCTTTTGTATATTTCTGAATACGGGATGCTGTGCGGCATTAGACAATGGTCGTTAGCTATGTCCTTTCTTTTCATTATTGCGCCCTAATTATGGGTGCTTATATAATAATATGTAGTTGTTTTTACCGAAATGATAAAATAAACTTGTTTTGTATTAGGAGTTTTCCTATATTTGTAGAATATAAGATTCGGCTCGGCAAAAACCAAAGTATCGAAGCAATAATGCTTCATCTTTGTTTCTGCACTCGTCTCTCGATATATTTGTAGAATATAAGATTCGGCCAAGTAAAGAATCTTTTGACGGCATTTATTGTTTAGACTTTTCGCGTGTACACACGGAATGTGTATCTGTAGAGTTATGAATGTGCGACGTGTCTGTTGCCTGACTTAAATTGTATTACTAAAAACCTGATTTGATATGAATGTAAGATGGAACTATATACCTGCTATGGCATGCGTGGCGTGTGCATTGTTTTTCACGTCATGCGAGCAGCCTGTGACTGATGATGACGGCACGGATGCTGACGAACCGAATGTGGTGGACGGCACGAAAGTCGTGTTCAACGTGTGCAATGTTGAGATGGTTCCTTGGAACAGTGATGGGTATGAGGCTGGTAATGTGACCGACATCAGCAAACTTTGCACCCGTATTGAGCTTGCCGTGTTCGATGGCGACAATAGAGTTACGGTGGTAAGGCAGGCCGCAGGTGATGCCGGCTTCGGACATGTTACGGTTGGACTTGACGAGGGAACATATACAGTGGTGGTCATTGCGCACAATGGTGAGGGCTCGGCAACGATATCATCGCCTGAACAAATAAAGTTTAATAACAATAAGGTGACGGATACTTTTTATTATTGTGGTGACATCACGGTGGGCGATGAGACGTCTTACGATCTGACGCTGAAGCGTGCGGTGGCTATGTTCAGGCTTGTCGTTAAGGACAATGTGCCGGAAAAGGTGGACCGTATGAAGTTTTATTATACCGGTGGCAGCAGTACATTCGATGCGGTCAGCGGATGTGGGTGTGTCGATTCACGTCAGACTGAGTTTCGCGATGTGCCCGACGATGCTCACTCTTCGGAGTCGGTGTATGAAGTTTATACGTTCCCACATAGTGACGGACGCACGCTCAATGTCACTGTCTCGGCACTCGACGCGTCAGACAAAGTGGTGGATGAACGTGAGTTTACCGATGTGCCGGTGGAAAGAAATCAGGTGACGCAATATTCGGGTTACTTCTTTGGCGAGTCGCCCGGATCGGGACGTAGTTTCACTTTTACAATAGACGAGGACTGGTCGCAGGTGGATTTCGTTTATTGACAAGTCCGTTATTTATGGCATTGGAGTATATATTGATGACGTTACTGCTAAATATCCTTTCTGCTTTATGTGTTTTTTGAAATGATATTGCATTGCTTGTGGAATAAAGTTATGTGTTTTGCGGAATGGTGTTGCATGGTCAGTCGGGATGATGTCACATGTTTCGCGGAATGAAGTTGTGTTATTCGCCGAGTATTAAGAGTATTCCGTTGATATTGTCCTTTTCGTATTATGCATTTTATTTATTCGAGAAGTTATATTTTTTAAGGAAATAAAATTCCCGGAACAGCATCTCTCTGTTCCGGGAATCTTTTGTTTGGTCCGATATATCACATATCGGCATTGAGATTTAATATAGACTATGTTTTGGCATCTTGCGGTCGTTGCCGCAAGATGTTTTTCACATTGTCAGCCTACGATTATTTCCATCCTGGATTCTGGTGTCCTTTCAGAGCCGGATTTCTCTGCATCTCATCCAGTGGAATCGGCCATAACAGTACGTAGTCAGGCAGTGCGCCTACCTTTGTGCTGCCGTCAGGCTTGTTCTGGATTGTTGCGTTCGCCAGCGGAGTCCATTTCAGTTTGCCGGAGTTCATGCCGTCAGCTTCCGGATAGAGGCGTGTACGACGGATGTCATCCCAAACCTTGAACTCGAGCGGGAACTCATGCAGACGCTCGGTGAGGATAGACTGTATCAGGGCATCGCCTGTTGCTGTCTCGTCGGGCAGACCTGCACGTTTGCGAACCTGATTCAGATAGTAGAGTGCTCCGCCTTCAGCGTTGCTCTCGTGTCCTGTGCGTGCCAGACCTTCAGCTGCGATGAGGAGAACCTCAGAGTAGCGCATGATAGGAACATTGTAGTCGCCGTCGTGACCGTCTTTGAGGGCTGTCTCGTCAAACCACATCCAGTTGCCTATGTTGTTGAGAGTGTGTGTTACGCCTGTAGCGTCGGTGTACTCTTTGAAGAAGAACTGCTTCTCGTGACCACGGATATCCTCAGGGGCATAGCTGTTGATGATCATGTCGCATGGCAGATATGCATTGTACAGCACATCGCCTGCCGGATGGAACACTGTCTCGTTGTTTGCGTCTTTCCACTGGAAGGCATCTGTACCTATACTGCGGCATGCGTATGAGTTACCAACGCTGTAGTCAGAGTAGTTGTATTCCTTTGCGTAGATTATTTCGTCTGAAGACTTTGAGGTCTTAATCACGTTGAAGGCTGAGTTCAGGTCGTCGCTGCTGCCTGAAGCCTGCTCCAGGTGATGCTTGCCACTGTTGATAACCCTGAGCGCCATCTGTGCAGCTTTCTCATAATATTCGTTTCCTCCGTTGAGTGGAGCACCTGCCCACTGCAGATAAACCTCAGCAAGGAGAGTCTCTGCCATTGCTCTTGTGACGTAGCATCCGTTGTTATAGAATGTAACGTCAGGCAGTGCGTCGCTGTTCACGATGTCGAGCAAGTCCTTCTCTACATTCTTATACACCTCAGCAGCAGGTGTAGGCTCTACGTACATGTTCTCCGGAGCTGTGTAAGGCTTGCTGATGTACGGCACGTCGCCGAATTCCTTTGCAAGATAGAAGTATCCGTAAGCACGGAAGAATTTTCCCTGTGCCACATAGTTGTCTATCTCGGCTTGAGTCAGAACATCCGTCATCTTCGGTACGTTTGCCAGTACGAAGTTAGCACGTGAGATTCCTTTATAGAACTCGTGCCACATCTTGAATGCTGCATCGTCGAATGCTTCGATGTTGAATGTGCATCCTTCTGAAGCTGTGGTGAATGTACGGTCCTTACGTTTGTCAACATAAAGTCCTGACATAATGCCTGGCCACATGGTAGCTTTTGGTGTCCAACCTCCATCAAGGTCTGTGTTGTGGAGATAAGGCACGCCGCCGAAATAGAGCGCATCTACGCCAGACTCAGCGTCGGCCTTTGTCTTCCAGAATTCTCCGGACGGTTTCATGTCCTTCGGATCCTCCTCAAGGAAACTGTCGCAAGAGCTGAAACTGAAAGCAGCAACAAGCAAGCCGAGCATTAAAATAAATTTATGCTTTTTCATATTCTGTTGTTCTTTTATGTTCTACAATATTTTTTGTTTTTATCAGAAAGTGAGGTTTAAACCGAGAGTGAATGTTCTTGGACGCGGGTAAGAGAAGAACTGACGGTTAGCACCCCAGTTGTTGTCGCCCAGACGTGTTGAGTTATCAGGATCGTAACCAAGATAATCGCTCGATGTAATGAGGAACAGGTTGTTTACGTTTGCATATACACGGAGTGCAGACAGACCGATCTTCTCGATGAGTTTCTTGTCGAATGTATAACCTATCTGTATCATGTTGCAACGCAGATATGAACCGTCGCATACCCAGTCGTCATCGGCCTGGTTGTTTGCGCCCTGTCCGAAGTTGTTCAGACGTATTGCCTGCTCAACGCCACCAGGATTGAGAGTCGGGTGCCAAGCCTCTTCGTAGAGACGGTCGAGACCGTTTGTGAGGAAGCGGGCAACTGTTGAGTGATAGAATTCCTGCATGATGTCAGCACCCCAAGTGAACTGGAAGTCGATTGTCATATCGAAGTTCTTGTAGTTGAAGGTGTTGATGAAAGAACCTGTCCAGTCTGGAAGACCGTTACCGATGATCTGACGATCTTTGTATGTAACCTTCTCACCGATGGTTGACGGGATGTTCATTGTCTCTGGATCCCAGTTCTCCGGATGACCGTCATAGATGCCGGCACGTTTGTAACCGTAGAAAGAAGAAAGCGGTTCGCCCTCTCTGATAAGCATATCGTAGCCTACGAATCCATCGGTTGTGATCTGACGCTTGCCTGAGATAGGATCTACTGTTGCAGCCTCGTCAAGTTTCTCAACGCGGTTCTTGTTGAAGCCCATGTTAAGAGTTGAGGTCCACTGGAAGTCAGCAGTCTGAATCGGGTAGGCTGTTACGAGAATATCAAGACCCTGGTTGGATACTGCACCGATGTTGTCCATGATTGAAGAGAAACCTGTTGACTCAGGAACAGGACGGTTGAGCAGAAGGTCTGATGTGTACTTATAGTAATAAGAGATATCGAAGTTCAGTCGGTTGTTGAACAAACCAAGTTCGAATCCGAAGTCCCACTGTGCTGTCTTTTCCCATTTCAGATTAGGGTTAGGCATGTTGTCGAGGTAAGAAACAAGGTGAAGCTGGTCGCCTATGATGGTGTTCGACTGGCTTACGGTTGCGAGTGAGCGGTATGTACCGATCTCAGAGTTACCTGTTACACCGAATGATGTGTGCAGTTTCAGTTTGCTTATGGTCTTGTTGTCTCTGAGGAATGCTTCGTTTGAAGCGAGCCATCCGAGACCGATAGACGGGAAGAACGCGTATTTGTTGTTCTCACCGAACTTTGAAGAACCATCGTAACGTGCCGTTACTGTTGCCAGATATGTGTCGTCGTAGTTGTAAGCGATACGCAGGAAGTATGAGTTCATAGCCCATTTGTCGTAGTCGCTGCCTACTGACGGACGGTTGGTTCCTGAACCGAGGTTGTAAATTCCGTAATAGTCGTCAACGAACTTGCTGTCTGATGCACTGAAGTATGTGTACTTGCGTGCCTGCCAAGACATACCGGCCATGGCGTTGATGTGATGCTTGTTGAAGTTCTTCAGCCATGTGAGGTAGGTCTCTTCCTGCCAGTAGAGTGTGCTTGAGGTTGATGCAGAAGCATAACCTTCAGAGTTCTGGTTGATCAATGGACGCGGAGTGAACGGCACGTAGCTGTTTGCACGGTTGTTGTGATAGTCGATACCGAGCTGTGTCTTCAGGTCAAGACCGTCCATGATGTGGAATGTAAGTGCTGCGTTACCGAAGATCTGAGTGTTGTAGCTCATCTCTTTAATTCTCTCAAGAAGCTCAACCGGGTTACCAACGCCTTCCGGACTGAAGTTCTGGTAGCCGCTGTTAGGATCGTTCTTGTCGTTGAGAATGGCTGTTGTAAGAATGTCGTTGTTCTGCATGTAAACGCCATCATACTTGACAGGCAGGAACGGCAGCTGCTCGATCATTGTACGCAGGGCTCCCTGTCCGTACGGGTTGTCTGATGTTCTGTTACCCCATGTGTGGTTCACAAGGAGGTTGATGGAAGTTGACAGCCACTTTGTGGGTTTGTCGTCGTAAGAGAGTTTGGCGTTTATACGTTTGTAGTAAGAATTGAGAAGGATACCCTGCTGGTCTGTATAGTTGAGGAATGCTCCTACAGAGCTGTCTTCACCTGTACGCTGTATGCTCAGCTGATGGTTGTGTGATATGGCTGTACGGCTTGCCTCGTCCTGCCAGTCTGTATCATAGATAGGTGTTCCGTCTGCGGTGAAGAATCTCGGGTCTGTGAAGATCTTGGACAGGTCGGTGTCGAAGTTCTTGCCTTGCCATGCATTGGCGTTCTCAAGTCCCTGCTTGAATGCTGCCATCCACTCTGCCGAGTTCATCACGTCCATCTTTTTTGCCATTGAACTGATTGATACAGAACCATCGTAAGAGATGTGCACGCCTTTACCCGCGTTTCCGCGTTTTGTGGTAACCATGATCACACCGTTGGCTCCGCGCGCTCCGTAAATGGCTGCTGCCGAAGCGTCTTTCAGAACCTCGATAGACTCGATATCGTTCGGGTTGAGGAGGTTGAAGTCCTGCATGGCAACACCATCGACGATGTACAGCGGGCTGGCCGATGCGTTGATGGTGGATATACCACGGATTATGACACGCATCTCACCACCAGGCTGACCTGTGTTGGTGAAGATGTTCACACCTGCGGCCTTACCTTTGAGTCCTTCGAGTGCGCTGAACGACTGCTGTTTGATGATATCCTTACCTTTTGTTGTGGATACCGAACCGGTCAGGTCTGACTTACGCATCGTACCGTAACCAACGACTACGAGCTCGTCAATCATGTTGCTTTCTTCCTCCAGCACAACGTCGAGCGTGTTGCCTGAGATAGAAGAAACAGGTACTTCTTTTGTCTTGTATCCCAGATAAGAGAACACCAGTGTTCCGTTTGTGGGTGCCGATATCTTATATTTACCGTTGATATCGGTGATTGTTGCGGTTGTCGTATGTTTCACCTTTACGGTTCCGCTGATAACAAGCTCTCCTTTGGAATCGGTGACCGTTCCGGAGATTTCCTTCACATTCTGGGCTTTGATTTCTCCACCCCCTCCTATAAGAAGGCATAGCATCAAGCCGATGAAAGTGATAATGCTTATTCTACCTGATTTTTGCATAGTTTTAGAAAGTTAGTTAATAAATTATAGTTTAATAAATACAGATTTCTTGTATATTTGCATAAATACGTGTTGTATGTACAACTACGGAAATCTTTGTAGGATAAAAAAATGTTTCATGTTGTTTTTGGGATTAAAATGTTGTATAAAATAATGTATTAATTATGTACGAATCATTGTAATTAACGTCTCTTTAACGCTAATTATTAATTAACTTCCTGGTATATAAAAGATCAATAGGTGTTTCATTGCCAATACATAATTTATTTGTATATTCGCAAAGATAGTTAAAATAAAGATTGGTTGATGAAAATAGCACTTAAAAAAAGTTAATATTGTGACAGAAGAATAAACTTTTTTGATTTTATGATTTAAACATGTCGTATATAGGCCAGCAGTCTTTTTAATGCGGATAAGCTCTCGGCTGGAATTCTGAGGAGATTTGTATCAATAAGAAGATGCTGCTTAATCCTCGGATGGCGTTGCTTCCTTCTGCAGGAATAACCGGTAAACCGTCCGTCGGCACACAGATATTTATTATGTATCATGATTATTGCCCGTATTGTGTATTCCATTTTTTTTCCTTCAACATGTCAGGCATGCTGTCTCTACGCAGCCCTTTACACATTAAATAAATACGTAAAACCTATCCTCCCGATGATGGAACGGAACTCAGAGGACGTCTGATTATCGATTCGGGTTAAGCCGATATGGGCAACTTTCAAATTGTAAGCAGTTTTTGATTTTTTCACCCGAGTTTCCGATTATACCCCATAAAATAAGCGCATATTTGCGGACAGACTTTCCTTCGGGCGCAAATACGCGAAATATAAGAGGTTTACATAATGTATTGAATGTCAGTAGCTTATGTTTAAGAGATATTTAAACGTTTTGCAATATGCACCATTTCGTCATGCGAAATGGC
>ERZ779877.227-NODE-227-length-65955-cov-6.507238_pt1 | contig 65955 bp, 53 predicted proteins | sample MGYA00511556_ERZ779877 | MGnify/ENA primary metagenome ERZ779877 (study PRJEB29588, sample SAMEA2159338) | human gut metagenome | biome: human gut; feature: human-associated habitat; material: faeces | place: Denmark | collected 2008/2010 ... | reverse complement strand
CGCAGACTAACGTCTGCGACCCCTATTAGGGGTATCTCGCGCCCCGGCGCGGTCCTTTCGGGACTTTTTAGTCGGCCCCATCAGCTTAGTCATAATATTTTCGGTGTCCCCCAAATTATTTTCACTAAAATGCCGAAATTCTCAGTTTTTATTTACGGTGTTATGCCGAAATTCTCAAATTGTGGGGTATTTTCGCGAGTTTAGGGAAATCTGCAATCAATACCGATAAACCTCCACGAGGCAACTTTCGTGGGCGAGGTCGTTGGGATTGGTGCCGGGGGTGCCTTGGGGGATTTCTTCGCCGAGGGAGGAGAAGAGCTCGGTCCAGAATTGGGGGAATGTTCCGTCGGGGGAGAGGAAATTCATCGGGCGGGATTGGAAGATGTGGTCGCCGGCGGGGTTGAGGTAGGATTCGTAGATTAGTTCGGAGCAATAGAGCTTGTTGTTGTAGGGGAGGTAGGACCAGTCGTAAGGGAGTCCGAGCATTGATTCCGCGCGGTGTACTGCCTCTTTGACGCTGAAATCGCAATTAAGTCTCATCACCACGACTCCGGCGCCTTTCCCGCCGGCAGAGTTCCCGTTTTTTTCTCCCAAACGCCTTCTTTCCTTTGTCCAAAGCCCCTTCTTTCCTCCACAAAAACTTCTACTCTCCGTGGCTTTGTTTTTCACGGAGAGTCTCTCTGCTAAAAACTTCTCGAGCGAAATTCGTCGCACCCCATCTTTGGGGCAGGCTTCAATCACAAGTGGCTTCCCGTTGTCGAAACAGACCATTGCCACGTGGTCGTATGAGAGGGAGTCCTGGGTGGAGGTGGCCTCAGAGATGGCTTCACTCATCGGGGAATCTCCGGAGATGCAGAAAAGAAGGTCTCCTTCTTTTGGGGCGAATGTCTTTGGGTGACAGGCGCTTAGCGACACGATTGCGATAAGTGACACGATTGCGATAAGTGTCACGGAAGTCAGCGTCCTTTGCCACCACATTGTGGGTTTGTCGAAAATCTTTCCTTGCATATTCTTTTTCGAGGATTCTGGGGCGGAGATGCAAATCAACGGAAGTCCGAGATGAGGATACGCCTGCGGAAGCGAGAGACAGGGTAGCTGTCTTCGCGGATGACTTCTTTGTCCTTGTCGGGCATTTCCCGGATTGTGACTGTGCTGTCGCGGCTCACCGGGTCGTAGCGGGTCCATTCGACAGGCACGTTGTGGAAGCGGCCGTCTCCGCCATAGACACTCACATAATCCACCATTGGGGTGCCGGAGAAACCGTTGGCAGTGACCACGATGTCTTTCTCTCCCTTGTCGTTGTCGCTTAACTCGCTTGTTTTCAAAATGTTCTCTGTGATTGAGTCGGGGTGGGCGAAATGGGCGTCGCCTTGGTAGTTTGCGAGTGATTCCCACTCCCAGAAGGAAGAGTTTTGCAGAAGCTTTGCACCATAGATTTCTTTGCGGGTGCGGGTCTGCTGGTAGAGCGGAATCGCCAGAAGGGGAGCGAAGGCGAAGTAGATTTGACGGAAGTAGTCTTCGTTGGTGCTGATGAAGTTTTGCCTCACCTTCTCAAGACATATCCCTTTAAATTGTTGAGGGTCGGTGTCTATGTTGAAAACCTGGAGATGTTGTGGAAAGACGACATTGATCATCTTTTCTTTCACCACGGAGAAGTCGTCGCCGTAGCCGATGCTGCGGTCGCGCATCAGTTTCAGTATGTTGCTTTGTGCGAGCGGGGTGAAGAGGAGGCGGAATTCGACTTCGTTGTTGCGGTCTTTGGTGTTGAACATCACTTCGAATTCCTGGTTGGACATCATCGTGTAGTCGCTATCGTCGTCGAGTTTGCGGGAGAATTTCTCCAGATTCCGCTTTTTGATACTTTTGCGTATGCCCGTTATCATCGAATCTCCGTCGAGGCCTTCGGGAGTTCGGGTGAAGCGGAGATTTGGCGCCGCTTCGTTAGCATACATTATGAATGTCCTGTTGCCGTATTCGGGGCACGGCTTCGTGACGCAGGCGGTGAGAGTTTCGCTGCGGGTCACAGGGTAGCTGTTTCCTTTGTCGTCCCGTTCATATTCGGTCCAAAAGATTGTCTTGTAGCCGGTGTAGGTTTTCATACCCATTGAAAACTTCTTGACTGTGGCTATGACGAAGGGGTTGCCTTTGATTTCTCCGCTATGGGCGAAGAGAACAGAGGAATCGTTGTTGAGAAAGCCGGTGTAGCCGAATTCTTTGCAGAGCTGTTTGAGGCGGGCTGCGTTGAAGTAGGGGTCGAAGTGGATGTTTGGGACAGTCTTTTCGATGAGTTTGGTGGGCATATCCCAGCTGAAGAGTTCGTTGAGGGGAGCCATCTGCCGTGTGGCCTCATCGCGCATTTCTTTCACTTTGTTTTCAAGCTCTTCGAGCAAAGATTTCATTACCCCGATTTTCTTTCGGACGATGGTGAATGCGAGGACAATTAGCGCGACTCCCACAGCCACTGCGCTGACTATGAGAGCGATGAGGTAGCCTGTCTCGAATCCTGTGGATGCCCAGTATACGGAGATCTCGTCTAAGAAAAACAGCGGCACGAACAACGCCACACCAGTCAGAATCATCAGCACCATCAGCGTCTTCATACCGAAGAGTTTGCTGTTGTGGCTTTCGATTTCCCTGATTGTGTGGTCAATGTCGGCGCAGAGTTTTTTGTTGGCGGCGGCGTCAATCCCGGCTTTGGCCTCCATCTGCGCGAAAGTTTCCTCGGCTTTTGCGCGGAAGGCGGCTTTCAGCTGGTCGCGGTACAGGTCCAGGGGTTCATATATATCATCCATAAATTTGGCTTCTTTTTGGTCCATATTCACTTCCTCATCAGTCGAGTACTCCAGTACACTCCTTCTTCGAAAGTGAATCTGCCCTCAAAAATAATCTCAAATTTGGCTTCTTTTTGGTCCATATTCACTTTCTCATCAGTCGAGTACTCCAGTACACTCCTTCTTCGGAAGTGAATCTGCCCTCAAAAATAATCTCAAATCGAATCTGGCATCTAAAAGAAAACCTGTCTTGCGCGTTCCTTGGTTTGGGCTGAGGCGGTGAACGGAATTCTTGTGGTGTAGCCCTCTTTCGCTGCGACAATCATCTTGGTAGGCCAATCGAAGATGTCTCTGTTCCACTGGAATACGCTGTCGTTGTAGAGAGCGCGAGCCGCAGTGATTTCCTTCTGGAGATAGGAGTTCTGTTGCATTGCATCGGCAATGGAGGCGTGCGCCTTGAGTTCAGGATAGGCTTCGACTTGCGGGAAGAGACGGGCGTAGGCATTGTCGATGTTTTGTGCCACGGTGTTTCTGTCGGCTTGAGGATTGATGCCTCCACGGTAGGCGGAAATGGTCTTCATCACATCTTTGTCCAACTCGATGGCCTTTTCGAGCAGCGGAGCCACATTCTGGAGAATCTGCACCCTCTGTTCGAGGTAGTTGTCGATGTTGGATGCCTCTGCCTGAATCTTTTGCTGAAGTTGCTGGAAGTAGTTCTTGGCCTTGATTTTCATAATCTGGAAGATGACTCCCGGCAAAATTCCGCACACCCACAGACATATTTCAAAAATCACGGAGCCCACTCCTGTCTTGACCGGAAGTTGCTTTTCAATGACGTTCACATCACGTCCGGCTTTATTCACAACCGGATTCATTTCGTCCAATTCGTTTGCCATAGTTTTTAGGATTTTTCAATTGTTTATGATTACAAATATAATTAATTATTTTTCCATCTGTTGTAGACGAAGCGGCCGGCTGCAAACAGCAGCATCGGGCCGAGTCCGGAGTAGAACGATGCGATGAATTCGTCGGGGATTCCCGGTATGAATTTGAGCGCCATTCCAAGCCCCAGCATAAAGATAATCAAAAGCCATCCGCGAACAGGGAATGTCTTGAGCGGATTGGTCTTTTCACTCTGTGAGGTGATGTGGACGGAGTATTTGTCGACGGCTCCCCGGAACATAAAAAAGAATCCGATGAGGACCGCTATTGTGATGAGCAGCAGCCACCATAGTTTTTCCGTCGGCATAGTGAGATATGCCTTAACCCCTTTGACGCTGATGATGACTCCAGGAATGCCCCAAAGCACCGCAGCAATGTAGTATAGGGCGTTTTTCTTCATATCGAGACGATTTGTCAACAAATTTAGTAAATTTACAGCGAATTCCTATAGGTGTTCATTTTTTTGCGTATAATAATTGGAAAGAAAAAGTGCGTGGGTTTTAACTCCTAAGGAGATAAATGACCCCGTACACATAAAAATAAGATAATATAAATCAATGATTTAGGATATGAGAAAGTTAATCGTCGCAATCGTTTTTTGTCTGTGTGCGTTCTTTGGAGCGAAGGCTCAGACAATCTATAGCTGTCAGTATCGGAGCGATGCGGACGTGAAGGTCTATGTCACGAATTACAAAAGCGAGGCGGATTTGGTGGTGTATAGATGCGACTACCGCAGCGACGCCAACGGGAATGACGGTCTGTGGTATTTCGTGAAGTATAAAAGTGAAGCGAAGAAAAGAATTTATTTCGTCAACTACCGCAGCGAGGCCGACGTAGTCATCTATTTCACTTCCTATCGCAGTGAAGCGGGCTGGCGGGATAAGAGCAAGCAGTATCTGTTCTATTGATTCTGTTCCGGTCGTGGCTTCAACTAATTGTCCTTGTTAGACTTCCATAGGATGTAGCTCTCATACTTGTATTTCGACACCCTCTGCTCCGAAAACTCTTCCACATTGCCATTCTCGTCGTGCCGGAATCCATACGATGCGCTTCCTACGAGATAGATGGCATTGTTCACACCGAGGTCAACGAGCGCCTGGGCGAAGTCGTGGAACGATTCGGGAGTTTCGCTCTTGACAACAAAAATTTCACCTGCACGCTCGCATAGTGCCTTGCGTATAGATTTGTTCTTCGGCTCATTCTCAATCAATCGCTTATTTTCGACTAGCGGATACTGGCGGAAGAAATACCCTTCCTTTTCTGTCGCTTCTTCGAAGAGGGGAGAGTTGTCGGCCACGCCAATGCTGAGTTTGCCATCAATGATACTGCAGTAACCTTTCTTGGAAAGCCCCCAGGCAAGAGGGGTGCCTTTCAGCACGAAAGCTCCTACAATCTTTTTGTTATCTCTCCGTATGTCAGCGGCCTGGGTGGCAAGAATAATGTTTTTGTCCTTGTAGTTCGGCGCTTTCAGACATAGTTCAGGAGTGGCGTTGTGCGGGATGTAAATGCTGAGTGGAATGTCATTTATGGTCTTTTGGATGAGTTCGGTATATGAGAGACCTGTGGTGTCGGAATAATCACCGAAGGGTTTTATACATTCTCTCTCATCCGGCTTCACTACATTGAGGGAATCCCCGCTCTCAAACAAGCCCGGTTCGTCCGCATCGCTTCTGTCTTTTCCTACAAGGAAGACAATCAGCGTAATTGTCAGAAGGACAGCCAAAACCGTAAGAGTCAAAACTATAATCCTTTTTATTTTGCGACTTTGCTGCCGGTCGTCTTGCGGCGGCCGGTCGGAACCGATGATACGTATCTCATCGTCCTTTATGTTCCATTCGTTACTCATTTCTTTCACGATTTTGTTTCTGCTCCACCAGTTCCTTCAATTTAATCAAGGCATCGCGGGATGCGGAAAGTTCTTTTCGAAGTCCCTTGCAGTCGGACATAACCAACAACTGCTTGGAGATGTCTATGTGATTGATAAAATCCAAATTTATGATTAGACCACGACCGAGACGGATGAAATTGGTGATTCCGGAGCCCAATTGCTCCGCCATCAAAGCCTCGATTTGTCCGAGCTGTAGAGATACTAGCGTTTCGCGCCCGTCCAGAGTCACCACACTGGAATAATTGCCATCAGCGGACACGCAAATCAGCGTATCCAGAGGAAAGCGATGCAATTCTGTTCCTTTTGTTATGACAATGTGACTGGGCATAGTTTTGTACAACTTACAAAGGTAGCATTCTCTGTCGAAATCTGTCACATTCCAAGGATTTTAATTGTGATTTCCTCTTTATTTCCTTCGTCATCCACGGCTGTAAGACGATGTAACCCCGGGGGAATATCAATTATAAATGTGTGAATGTCGGTGGTCTTGTCAAGGTATTCGTTGTCCAGGTGCCAGTATACTACAGCATCGCTGCGGGAATGGATCATTTCACAGCGGATACCGGGGGAACTGCCGTCCATCTGTTTCGCGGGTGACAAAACTGCGCCGTCAGAAGGGTATGCAAAGTGCATAACTTCGCTTCCTTCAGTATCAGTCCGGGGCAGTGGGCGGTAATCCTGATGTTTGATACGATAGTACTTTTCCATAATTGGCGGCAACACAAACCACTTTTCGCCTTTGACTTCACGATGATAGGGACAGGTTTCTCCATTTACGGCCGCCGCCGGCACTCTCATCCGCTTTTTGTGCGGGCAATCCCGCCCCGCAAGATAGCCGCTTTCGGGGCAGATCTCAAGTTCTACGCCTCCCGAGGGCTCTTCAAACCATCCGGTTGGCGGAAGCATATTGAACAAATCGAACATAATTGGACCGGCTGTCAGCGCCCCTGTGAGCCCAGGAGCAGAGTTGCCTTCGGCATTCCCCGCCCATACGCCAACCACATAGTCGGGAGTGATACCTATAGCCCAAGCATCACGGGAGCCATAGCTGGTGCCGGTTTTCCAAGCCACTTTTCTGAGAGAACTCAAACTCCTCCAGTCCATACGGTCCGGCCTGCCCACCCCACTCATTGCTTCAAGCATATACCATACGGCTGTTTTGTCAGAGAACTTGGACGAAGATAAATTCTGATAAGCACTTGCGATTCTTGAATAAACTCCCACAATATCTCTCAGACTGGCCTCAGAACCTCCCAGAATTAACGAAAGTCCATATCCTTCCGCTTTTCTTTTCAGCGTTGAAACGCCCTCTTTCTGCAACTTCTTGACAAATCTTGATGTTCCGAACTGCTTTAAAAGATAGACATTTGGAATGTTCAGCGAACGGGCGAGAGCTTCATCGGCAGGCACTGCGCCGTCGTAGCTCAGGTCGAAATTTTTGGGCGAAAAGCCTCCGAAATTGCTTGGGATATCCGGCAGAAGGGACTTTGGAAGAATTGTTCCTTCTTGTAATGCAGCGCAGTACAGCAGCGGTTTCAATATACTTCCTGTGCTCCTGGGCGAGTTGGCTATATCCACCCAGTTGCCGGGACGCTTTGCCAAAATGTCCGCATTACCGCAATATGCGATTGTCTCTCCCGTGCGCACATCCGCAATGATGGCGGCGAGATCGTTGATTCCGCTTTCGGAAAGGTCTTGACGCCAATATTTTAAGGACTCTTCCACCCGTTTCTGCAGGCTTAGACGAATGCCGGTTTTGACAAGCATTCCACGGAAAAGCTTGTTGTACTCTTCGACCAGATGAGGGCAATATGCGGGTAGGGGGTGGACCTGCCCGATGAGCGGCTCCCCGATTGCGCTCTCGTATGTGTATTCGTCCATATAACCCTTATCTTTCAGTCTGAGCAGCAGACGGTTACGCTTTTCCAACAGACAATTGCGGTTTTGCGAGAGATTGATGGATGAGGGCGCATTGGGGAGCACGGCAAATGTGGCCGCCTCTGCCCAGGAAAGTTCATCCGCATCTCGGCCCAGATAGCGCCAGGCGGCAGCATCTATCCCGACGACATTTCCTCCAAATGGAGCGTAAGAGGCATAGAGCGCCAATATCTCATCCTTGGAGTAACGGGCCTCCAGACGGGTTGCCAGGAACATCTCCACCATCTTTTGCCAAACGGTTCTTTCTCTCTGTCTTGAAAGACGGATGACTTGCATCGAGATGGTGCTGGCTCCACTTACCCTGTGCCCGCCCCGGATGTTCTGGACCAGTGCTCGGCAGATGGCTCTGGGGCTTACTCCAGGGTGGTAGCGGAAACTCCTGTCTTCGAATTGAATCAGGGCTGTAGCATATTTCTCGGGGACGGAGTTGCGCGGAGGGAAACGCCATTGCCCGTCTTCGGCTATCCTGGCACCAAGAAGTTCTCCGTCACAGTCTACGACCACGGTGCTGTAGGCTGTCCATTCGACGAGATTTCCGGGCAGACAGAAGATCCAAAGGATCAAAAAGGCACAGAAGACCATCAGCAGGTATATTTTCACCAGCTTGCGCATACTCATTGGCTTGCGCATATTTACCGACTTACGCATACTCGGACACTACCCGTATTGGATTTATAATCAGCATTATACATATCCTCACATAAGATTTCCGGCAGATGGAAACTTCCTTGATATGCGGCCCGCAGACGCACAGAGAACTGACGGGAAGATCCGGCTCTGAGCGTGAAATACCAGCGTATCCCATTGTCACGGATGTCGCGATACTCACCGCTGTCTTCGCCCTCACCGAAGAGTCTGTCGTTCCAGATTTCCCATCCCGAAGGGGCAGTGAAGGAGAGGGCCATCGATTCGCTGGAAGTGGTCCCTGTGAGTTCATTCACCGTGATGACTGCGAGAAATTCCGTCCCCTGTTTCAGATTCTCCACCTGAAGCGGTTTCCCGTCCAAAGTCTGCCATTTCACCGATACGTTCACGCCATTGGATGCTGATTTGACCATTTCATTGATGTCTGCCCGCGTGCGGACTGTGAGGTTGGTGTAGACGCGGGACTCTCCATTATTGCGGATATGTACTTGTCCGGGGGTAAAGTCAAGAGTGCGGTTAATGACGCTGCGGGCTTCCCGGATGCCTTGAAGAGCTTCGTCACTCTGATAGAAGGAAACCTTGGATACGGCTGTCCCCACATTCGCAGCCAATGCGCTCATAGATTTGGCGGTCCAGGCCAGTTCCTGGGTAGAAGCGTTACGGGAAGAAAACTCTCCTGCAACTTTGACTGCGAGTTCCAGGGCTTTATCCACATTGCCGGTCTCAACCATCGCATCCAGAATCATCGCTTCGTCCCGCAAAGACGACCACCAAGTTTCACCCAGGCCGTTGAAGGGAGTTGAAATGCTGATAAGGGAGTTTTCCGTAAGTCGCCTTCCCAGCTCTGTTTTGCCGGCAACAGCATAGGCTGCAGAAAGTCTCCAGCGTGCCTGTAAGGAAATTTCGGATGTTTCCTTGAGGCGATTCATCGCAGCCCAATCCGGATTTTTTGCAAGGGCCAGGGTGTAGAGGCGATAGGCCTGGTCGAGGTCGTTGAGATTATTGCGTTTGCAAGACTTATAGTTCCTGGCAGATTGTTTTTGGAATCTGACCCAGTTGTCAATTGCTTGTTGCTGCACCTGAAAGCCCTGTCTTTTTGCTTCCATAAGCACTTGTCCCGCCATTGAACTTGCCCAATGATTGGAATACGCATTACCTGGCCAATAAGCGAAGCCTCCATCCGGAACTTGTCTTGATGCAAGGCGTGACAGGATGTCCGGGAGCAATCTCTCTGCTTCCGCTTTATCTGCTTCACTTAGGAAGTTTCGGGCATAAAGGAGGAAGAAAGCGTTGGAAGAGAGTTGTTCGGTGCAGAGATGCTTGTATGCGTGTACGAATTCAAATGCTCCTGTGAAGTCTATGGCCGGGAAACCTGCGATTTCGAGCACTGCTGATTCGCCTTCTTCCGGCTTGCGGCCTTTCCAGGAGAAGTCGGCTTGCTCACCGGGTGAAAGCATCTTGGAGAAGGTTTCTGCCTTGGCGGGATTTGGATTCTCAACATCAATGTAAATGGTTTCGTGCGCCTTGAATCCGCCTCCTTCCGCTGTCAAACTCACTTTTGCCTGCCCGGATTTGGCGGTGTCGGTCTTAAGAGAAAACTCCACCAGACTGTCTCCCGGATGGGAAAAACTAAGCTTCTGGGATGCCTCCCCCACAATCCTTGCCGGGCCGGAAACTTCAACTTTCACCATTACATCTTTCACGCCCTCTTCCATAGCAAACACGTTGACGGGAAGTTTTACCGATTCGCTCGGAGACAGTCTTCTTGGAAGCGTCGAGAGCAGCATCAGCGGAGAACGGACTATGATGGATTTCTCTGCATTGCCATAAGCTTCGGCGTGACCTGCGACGACCATAACTCTCAAGCTACCCACATACATCGGAAGGTCAATCTTATGCGTGGCGGTGCCGCCGTTGAGTGTGAAAGGCCCCAGGAACTTGACAACCGGACGGAAGCGGTTTTCTTTCTTTGTACCACGCAGGGTCATATCCCCGCCGAGAGAAAGCACCTGTGTGAATCTGCCGGCGTATGCGCCTATGACATCGTCGTACATATCCCAGGTTCTCACTCCAAGGGCCTCCCTTTCATTCATAGCAGACCACGGATTCGGCGTCCGGAAGGCGGTCAAATCCAGCAATCCCTCATCTACGACAGCCAGTGTGTAGGTCATCGGCTTGCCTTTTTCCTCTTTTATGCGCAGGCTGAAAGGGGTTTGCGGGCAAACCACATCGGGGCAGTCGATAACGGGTGTCAGATGCGATGCCGGATTGCTGACGCTGATGTTTTGCACGCCGTACATCCGGATAGGCAGGTCATTCACAGTCTGCCTATGCGGTTGAAGCAGCGTGATGTGAATGTAAAAATTCGGAGCCATTTCCTCACTGATGCGGAATTTCCAGGCAGTCTCTCCGTTTCCGGATGTAGCCACCCATTTACGGGAAATCACACCGGCGGAGTTTTCAAAAGAAACAAGCGCGTGACCGCCCTCAGACACGGGCAGATATACTGTTGCCGTCTCGCCAACTTCATAACTGCGCTTGTCTGTGGTGAAGGAGAGCATTGAGAGTGCCTCCGGGTCAGATTTGCTTGAATGACCTCGCCAAAGAGGCCAGTCCACGAAGAAAGTTCCTCCCGTTGTGTGACCACTCTCAATGTCTTGCACCAGAATGAGGAATTTGCCGTAATCCGGGTACTTGACGCTGAAAGATATTGTTGTGGAAGCTTGGGTGCAGGTGATTCTCCCGGATGTTTCCAATTCAGCGGATTTGCCGCTTACATAGCGATCCAAATTTCTAGAGTCACATTCCCACCACCAGTTCCATCCAAGACGATAGATTTTGTATTCAAGTTTCCGTCCTGAGGCTGCCTTGCCATTCACATCCACTGACACCAACTTGAAAACAATCTCCTTGTCAGTCTCATACTCGCTGTCTTTCAAGTCGATGCCTACATAGTGCGAGAATGGGGAGAATCTCACGCTGTTGGCGACAGTGCTCGTATTGCCACCGGGTTCCGACACCTTGCAAATCAGGTCTGCCTTCAACATTCCCGGTGCATCCTGAGCTTGAGGCATTTTCTTGCTCACGAACGCCCGCCCATTATTATCCAGACTGAAAGAAATCTGCGCGAGGTTTTCGGATTCGTTTGTTTTGAGTGGGTTCGTAAAACTATATTCCCGATATTCCGGAAATGGAACGCCAGTATTATTGAGAACGAAGTCCAAACTGCCCTCAAGATTGGCTGCCACCGGGCCTGTGAGCCAGTGGGACTCAATGGATATGCCGGTTTTTTCGCCTGCGATGAGGGTCTCGGAGTCTGTTTTTAGATTTATCTTCAGCCTGTTTGGTTTTATGTTTTCGATGGGAACTCTATGTTTGAACTGAGCACCGCCAACAGAGAATACGGCGTTCCAAGTTCCTGTGGGACTATCCGGATTTGTGGCGATTTCGAAGACATAGAACCCGTCTTTGCCGCTACGGAGTGTCTTGCTGCCGAAAAGCTGACCTTCGGGAGTGTATAGTTCCATAGTGGCCGGATGAGATTCCGGAATCTTGTGGAGTTTGTCTTCCACCATAAGCGTGAGGTGGAGCGTGTCCCCGGGGCGCCATACACCGCGTTCTCCATAAGCATATCCCTTCAGACCTTTCTTGATTTTCTTTCCTCCCACATCAAACCGGCTGAGAGACTTTTCGTGGTTGCACATTTTCAGGTGGCTGACGGCATATCCTTTCTCTGCCTGGATGATATATGCTTTTCCTCTCAGATTCAGGTCCGCGAATCCCGATTCGTTGCTGTAGGCTTCTCCAACCGGTTGAAGCTGATAGTTATATGCCGTTATCTTTACCCCGGAAAGAGGTTTTGACGAGAGTAAATCCGTAGTCGTAATCCACAGTTTGGAATCATCGGCGCTCTTTGCGATGATGCCGATATTTGAGGATACAAGGTTCAATTCCGGAAAGCGGTCATCCACCATATAGTAACTGGCCTTTGAAGGGTCTTCCCGTTCACTCCAGTCCCATTCGTCCGTGTGATAGTTGCCCCATGTGTAGTACCAGGAGTTCCCTGAGTCCCAATGTTTTTCGTCCCTATCTGTAATCTTTGCCACTTGAAGGTCGGTTGGGACTTCATTTTTGTCATATAGGGAATATTCCTGTTTGAAAGTGAGTTTTATGCGATAAATCGCGCCTTTTTCTTGCCTAAAAAGGTTTTTGAGGTCTATGGAGAAATTTTGCCATTGATGAAGGTTTTTTGACTTGTCGCCATCAAGTCTTGCGGTGGTTTTGTAGATTAGACGTCCGTAGCGGCGTAATTCATTTGTTCCATTTATGCGGTTGTCTTGATAAAAGGACAAAACATTGCTGCGGAAGATTTTTATGACCTCGACATCTACGGCACAAAGGTTCACTGCCTTGAATGGGAGTTTGAGATTGTTTTCATCGGGGAGGATTCCATCATCGGTCAACAGTTCCACCGCAGGTGGTATTTCTGTGGAGCGGAATGTCTTCTTGAATTCGATGCCGAGAATTTTTCCTGCCTTGCTTTTTATCCTATGGTCCACCCGGAGCGTCATACTTGAAATGTTTGAATCGGCAAAGAACAGTTTGGCCTGTGTCTCATCACGTTCTATCCGAACGGTTTCCATTTCATCCAGATACACCAATCCTTCCAGTGACTGGGAGTCATTGAGAGCTTCTGAGAACTGAACGGATATATATGGCTCCGCAGCATCTATAAGTTCGGCTTGGATGACTTTGAACTCACTCCTGCCGGGAATCGCGGCCGAGCTGCTGACCCGTTTTCCAAAACCGATTGCATCGGCATTGAAATAGATTTTGACAGCAGTGGAGCCGTCAAGCGGGCGCTGCAAACCGGAGATTTCGAACTCAAAACTGTCCTCGGAGATGGGGGTGAGTTTGGTGGTCGTCCGAGAGGTTATGGATGTTTTGAACAAATCTGCGGTGAGTGTTCCTTCTTCCGCAGGTTCGCTCAAAGTCACTGTCCCTCTGATAATTGCAGTTTCCGGGTTGACCGGTGAAATGCAAACTTCCTTCACTTTTATTTCTGCTGCCCGTTCTGCAACTTTGAATGAGAATACAACATCTTTCGCTCCAGGAAGAAGTTTCTCCTGACGCACTCTACAATAATAGTTCTTTCCAGCTTTCAACTGTCCTTTCTCCGGGATGAATTCCAACTCTCTGGTGGTCCCATTCCAAATTTCCTGCCCTTTCAGCGAAGGGGTGAATTTCAGAATCCGTGATGGAGCAGCGGCAGAATCCGAGAACTCGACGCTTTCATTAAACAGAATCCGGATGCTGTCTCCGGTCTTAATGACTCCTGCTGAGTAAGCCTCGATGTGCTCAGCAATTTCGTCGGGTGCGGATTCCGTGCACCTGCGGTCTTTGCAGGCGATTGCACAAAAAAGTCCGACGGAAAGGATGACGGAATAAGAGAGAATAGAGATGAGTCTTGAGTGAAAAGTTTTCATATATTGCCATTATTTGCTGATTAACCAATACGAAGATGGGACAAATATCAAGACCGGCAATGAGTTTTTCTTTCGGATGTATGAACTCGATGAATAGTGTATAAAATTAATGATTTGTATTAACTTTGCAATTGAACGCAAGTTCGGTCGGGTGTTGGCTCCCGTGGAACGATGCTAGTATTTGTGACCGAAGCGTGAAAAATGCATTATGAAGAAAAAGATAGTAATATTGTCAGGCGCAGGCATTAGTGCCGAGAGCGGTATTTCAACATTCAGAGACAGTGACGGTCTTTGGGAGAAACACGATGTGATGGAGGTCGCCTCCATCTTCGGGTGGCAGCAGAATCCCTCACTGGTGCTTGATTTCTACAATCAAAGACGCGCACAGCTCAAAGAAGTGAAACCGAATAAGGCACACCTTGATATCGCATCCCTTGAGAAAGAGTATGACGTAGTGGTGATTACCCAGAATGTGGACAACCTCCACGAGATGGCAGGCAGCACTAAAGTCATTCATCTCCACGGTGAACTCACAAAGGTCCGTCCGGAAGACTCATACACGGAGGCGGACGGATTTGATGAATCAAAGATTAAGGATGTGAATTTCGGACCGGTCAGCATTGGAGATACGGATGACCGTGGCGTTCAATACCGTCCGCATATCGTATTCTTCGGTGAGGCTGTCCCAAAGATGAAGGATGCAATCGCAGAACTTGCAGAAGCTGATTTTATGATTATCGTCGGAACATCGCTTGTGGTTCAGCCTGCTGCAAGCTTATGGAAATACACTCCGGTTGACTGTCCTGTTTTCGTGGTCGACCCCAAGGATACGCCCATCGACAATGAGGAGGGAGTTGTCCACATCAAGGAAAAAGCCACTGTCGGAGTAGCCGAAGCGATAAGGATGATTTCTGAAATGTCCTGCGAGTAGCTGATTCAAGTCTCTGATTATGCTCTTGGGCAACGCATCCAAGAACGCCGTCGCATATAAAAAGGAGTTGCAACTCGCTAGTAGCCAAAATGTCGATGTCACCAATTTCGAGAACAAACTTCAGGAAACTGACCTTCACACAATGAAGGCCAAATTCGATGAAGCCCGCAAGAAGGCCGATGGCGATACTCCCGGGAACCAAGAATCATAATTCGTTCCTCCTTGGTTTTTGGAAAAGTGGAAGAAATCCTCATAATTCTTTTGGAAAAGTGGAAAAGTGCGCGTGACGATGGGAAGTATCTGTTCCAGTGACCTGCATATTAAGCACGGTAGTGTCCCTCGTGCTGTTCCTGGTATCACCGTTGGCCACGAAATGGTGGGCGTGGTTGAAGAAATAGGCTCTTCGTTTCCCATTGTGTGAAATCGAAGAGGTTTATCGTGTCTTCAAGAACAAGCTGGACGGGGTGATTAAGGTGGCGATATTTTGATCTGCCTGACCGCATAATCGCTGAACACCATTTTCCTCTTCCATAAGAGGACTTTTACTCGGTAATTTTTGTAAAAATACCGATATGCATATCGTTCACCATAACCGAAGTGCAAGTTGTCGGGGTTGAGAATATTTCTTAAATTTGTACTGAACAATTTTTAGATGATAATATGCCACAGGAAATACAACTATTTGCCGACAAACAGATACGAACATACTGGGATGATGATAAGGAACTATATTTTTTCTGTATCATTGATGTCGTGGAGGCTCTAACCGACAGCAACGACCCAAAACAGTATATCAAGAGGATGCGTCAACGCGATCTTGGGCTCAATTCCGTGTGGGGTACAATTTGTACCCCTCACCAATTCCTATCTTCAGATGGGAAACGGCATCAGGCAAATTGCGCTTCTTTGGGTGGCGTTCTTCGCATTATCCAATCTATCCCTTCACCCAAAGCAGAACCATTCAAACGTTGGCTTGCCCAGGTTGGAGCAGACCGTCTTCATCAGATGCAAGACCCAGAACTTGGCATTCAACAATCGCTCGCAGACTTCAAACGCCTAGGCTATTCTGACAACTGGATTAACCAGCGTCTCAAGAGCATAGAAATACGCAAGGACCTCACAGATCAATGGAAGGCCCATGGGGTAGATGAGGGTACGGGTTATGCAACCCTTACTGATATTATCTACCAGTCATGGGCAGGGCTCACCGCTAAAAAATATAAGCAGCTGAAAGACCTCCGCAAAGAAAACCTTCGCGACAACATGACCAATGAAGAGCTCGTAATGAACATGTTGGCCGAACTTACCACAACGAATATTACCAAGGAGGAACATCCCATTTCAATGAGCGAACATGCTCAAGCCGCATCACGAGGTGGATCGGTAGCTCGTGTGGCTCGTGAAGCCTTCGAGCAGCAAACAGGCAAAAAGGTCGTCACTAACCTCAATATGAAGCGCTTTCTTGAGAAACAGCAACCTCAGCTTGACTTTTCCGGAGATAGCGAGGATAAAGACAAATAAGTCAATGATAAAAACCACGCAGCGGTCACTCGGTAGATGTACATTTGCTATGTACAACATATCATTAAATAAATAAAAAGTGTTACTTTTGCATATTATATGATATGTTGACTATGGCGAAGTCATCGACGCTTTGCACCTTAAATAAGAAAATTATGGCAAAGAATACAATGGCTTAGGGATTTATCTACGTGTTTTGTACGCATTGCAACTTTACGATGATATTCTATTGCTTGCCAAAGAAGATAAAATGGGAAAAGCTTTGCAAGATTTGAGTCTGAAAACAAGAGAACGTGCATCCAAGAAAGAATAATCTATGAAAAATCCGTTCAGTCCCTGTCGGCTATATGGGCGTGAAGGAGATGTATCCACTGGATTTCGAAGAGTTCATCACTTGTGTGGGAATCAATGAAAATGTTATTTCTTCGCTAAAGGATGCCTGGGCGAAAAGGATTCCGGTCGATGGATTCATCCATAACAAGATGATAGCATACACATACATCGAAAAAGGAAAGTTCGTTTATGATTAAAGCATTGTTTTTCGATATAGACGGGACTTTGGTGAGTTTCAGAACTCACAAGATTCCCCGTTCGACAGTAGAAGCCATAACAATGGCGAAGAATATGGGCATCAAAGTTTATATATCTACCGGACGTCCACGCCAGTTGATAGACAACATTAATGAGATTAGTCATCTGGTGGACGGGTATATAACCGTAAACGGTGCTTATTGTTTCGAGGAAGAGGAAATTATATTATTTCATCCGATACCGGAAGCGAACGTGCGGAAAGTATTGTCTTTGGCTGACGAAATGAACTTTGCCTGTATGGTGGTAGGCAAGAACGATTTGGTTATGTATCATAACAACGAAAGTGCCGACCGCATTTTCCGGCAAATGCTTAACGTGCGCGGACTGAGTGGAGACGTGCCGATTGAGTCTGTCTTGGGGCAATCCGTTCTGCAACTTACTCCCGTAATATCACAAGAGGACGAGGAACTGATTATGCGGAGCCTCCCGGACTGCACGTCATGCAGGTGGCATCCCGACTTTGCGGATATCACTATGAAAAGTGCGGACAAGGGTATGGGGTTTTCTGCAATCATTGCCCGTCATAGCATCAAACCGGAGGAAACGATGGCTTTCGGAGACGGAGGCAACGATATGTCCATTATCAGGAAAGCGGGTATCGGGGTTGCTATGGGCAACGCCAACGAACCGCTGAAGAATGCAGCTGACTATATCACGGATTCGGTCGATGAAGATGGAATCTATAAGGCGCTGGAACGTTGGATATTTCATTGATGGTCTACTTTTCGCATATGGTACACCTGCGATTGATTGTCAATCAGTTAGGTGGTATATTCTATTTCCCCACGCAAAAATGAGAAAATATGGAACCCAAAACTTCGTCGGTGCTGATTTCGCCTACGATTTCGCCAAGGTGGTAGAGGGCTTCGCGCAGGTCTTGGGCGACCAAGTCAGGTGGTAGTGGTTGTAAACCGTAGTGAAGTCCGTCGCCGAGTCCATCGCTGAGTCCATCGCTGAGTCCACCGCCGAGTCCACCGCCGAGCCCATCGCTGAGCCCAACCCCATCACCGTCGCTGCCAATCACATCGCCAACCCCATCGCTGAGCCTACCGCCAACCCCATCGCTGAGCCCACCGCCGAGCCCATCGCTGAGTCCACCGCTGAGCCCATCGCCGAGTCCATCGCTGAGCCCGCCACCAATCCCGCCGCCAAGCCCCAAGCGAACCCGGGTCAAGGCCGTAGAGGCCTTGGCAAGCGCCTCATAGTGCCTGATATTCGTCACGAGCGTCTCATCGCCGTCTCCCGTAATCTTGCGTCCAAGCTCCGCAAGCGTCTTTCTGAGTTCATCGAGTCCCCATCCTGTTTTTGCTGAAATAGGGAGTATTTTATTTGTAAAACCCTTATCAATAAGACGAGAAACAATTCCGTTCTTTGTGCAAACATCTTTGTTACACAGTGACATCCCCGAAACTTCTTCCGTGACAGAGTCGAACTTGTTCACCAACAGCACGAATTTTTTCTCACCGTTGTCTTTCACATCATACTTGACCTTTGAAGACCTGTCATCCGCTTCAATTTGCTCAGTCATTCTCAGCATCCTTGAGATATACTCCGCCTCCTCCAGAACAGCATCCTCCCCACGCGACAAATCTGTCATCCCCAACACAATCTCCGCCTCATTCATCTTCTTGAAAGTCCTTTCGATTCCGATTTTCTCCACCACTTCATTCGTCTCGCGGATGCCGGCCGTGTCTATGAAACGGAAGAGCACGCCGCCAATGTTGAGCGTCTCCTCCACCGTGTCGCGGGTTGTGCCTGCCACATCGGAAACAATTGCACGCTCCTCGCCCAAAAGGGCATTCAGCAGAGTGCTCTTTCCCGTGTTCGTCGCACCTGCAATCACCACCGGAACCCCATTTCTAATCGCATTGCCGCGGCTGAAAGAATCCTTGAGCCTGTTTATATGCTCCAATGCCGCATCCACCAGAGCACATAACTCTTTCCGACTTGCGAACTCCACATCCTCCTCACTGAAATCCAATTCAAGTTCCAGCAGCGAAGTCATCTTCAGCAGCTCACCGCGTAGTTTCTTCAATTCCTCTGAAAAACCGCCCTTCAATTGATTCATCGCCACTCTGTGGGCAGCCGCGCTTCTCGATGCAATTACATCCGCAACAGCCTCAGCCTGAGCGAGGTCCATTTTGCCGTTCACGAATGCACGGCGCGTAAATTCTCCTGGAGAGGCAATCCGGGCTCCCGCCTTTACCAGAAGTTCCAGAATCGCATTCACAATAAAGGTCGAGGCGTGACAGGAAATTTCCACCGAATTCTCGCCCGTGTAGGAGTGCGGGGCGCGGAATACGCTGACTACCACGTTGTCCAACAGATTTCCGTCCTCCGTAAGAATGCTCCCATATCGTAGCCTATAGCCTTCCGTTTCCGACAGAGAGGCTCCCTTCAAACTCACAATTTTGTCAGCAATGGCCATCGATTCATTGCCGCTGACCCTGATTATCGCAATCGCTCCGCTGCCGGGAATTGTTGCCGGAGCGCATATCGTTTCATCAAATATCTGGTACATAAGAACATATTTTTCCGTATTGGGAATGCAAAATTAATGATAAATAGTCGAATGGAAAAATATGGATGAAAATGACTAAATTTGCGGTGAAAAACGATTAGTTTTATGATTGGAGAAAAGAAAACCAAGATAATATGCACCGTCGCCGACAATCGTTGCGACGTCGATTTCATTAGCCGGTTGTATGAAAACGGAATGAACGTAGTGCGCATAAATTCGGCTCACGCATCCATCGAAGGGGCGCAGATGGTCGTAGATAATGTGAGAAAAGTATCGGATAGGATAGCCATACTCATAGATACGAAAGGACCGGAAGTAAGGCTCACGCAGATGGCAGATTCCGTCGGATTTGTCGCACGCGCAGGCGAGATCCTGGAAATCGTTGACGACCCGACGCAGGCATGCCGCAGGGGAGTGCTCTACACAACCTATCCGCACATGGCGGAAGATGTCCCCGTGGGTTCGGACATATTGATAGACGACGGCTCCGTAGACCTTTCCGTCGTTGACAGGCAGGAAGGGAAACTCATTTGCAGGGTGATGAACGAAGGCATAATAAAGGGGCACAAAAGCGTCAATGTCCCCAACGTCCACATAAACCTTCCGGCGCTTACGGAAAAGGACCGCAGATTCATCGAATGGGCAATCCGTGCCGACATCGACTTCATCGCACACTCGTTCGTCCGCAGTGCCCGTGACCTTAATGAGATTCAGGAAATACTCGACGCACACAATAGCCATCTGAAGATAATCGCCAAGATAGAAAACCAGCAAGGCATAGACAACCTCGATGAAATCCTCACCTACAGCTATGGAGTTATGGTAGCCCGCGGCGACCTCGGAGTGGAAATTCCTGCGGAACGCATTCCTTTGATACAGAGGGATATAGTAAAGGCGTGCCGAGATAGGAAAAAACCTGTGATCATTGCGACACAGATGCTCCAGAGCATGATTGAAAATCCACGTCCGACCCGTGCCGAAGTGACCGACGTTGCTAACGCCATATTCCAGAGCGCGGATGCGATTATGCTCAGCGGAGAAAGCGCTTACGGAAAATATCCGGTGGAAGCGGTAAAAACTATGACCAAGATAGCCCTGCAGACGGAGAGGACCATCGATGTAAATCTGGAGCTGAACCTGAAGAATGCCGTCAAGCCGGTGGCGGTGGTGATCGCAAGAGCTCTCGTCGCCGCGACCCAAGAACTGCCGGTGAAGGCGCTCGTATTCGACACCTACACCGGACGTGTGGGGCGCTACCTTTCCACCTATCGTCCTAAAGTTCCTGTTTATGCCATGTGCTATAACAGCTGCACCATGAGGGAGTTGGCTCTTGTGTTCGGAGTCAAGGCCTACCCTTTCTCGAAGGTCAATGACAAGGAGGAATTCTCCGCAAAGTCGATAGAGATGCTGACACGCGAAGGCAAGATTTCGCAGGGCGACCTCGTCGGGTTCATAGGCGGCGTGTTCGGAGCCCAGATGGGTGCGACATATATGGAGTTGAAGTATGTGTAGAGAGAGGATATAGATATGATGGTTTGTATTGCAGAGAAGCCGAGTGTGGCGAGAGAAATTGCCGATGTCCTGGGGGCCAAGCTTAAAAAGAATGGCTACATCGAGGGCAACGGCTACCAGGTGACGTGGACTTTCGGTCATCTGTGTACGCTTAAGGAACCCCATGATTACGACCCCCGGTGGCGCATCTGGGCTCTTTCCACCCTGCCGATGATGCCGCCGCGCTTCGGAATAAAACTCATTGAGAATGAGACTTATAAAGCTCAATTTCAAGTGATTGAACAGTTGATGCAAAATGCTGATATGATTGTGAACTGCGGCGATGCCGGGCAGGAGGGAGAACTCATCCAAAGATGGGTTATGCAAAAGGCGCGGGCGAAATGCCCGGTCAAGCGGCTGTGGATTTCCTCTCTGACAGAGGAGGCGATTCGTGAAGGATTCAATCATTTGGAGGACTCCTCCAAGTTCCAGCATCTCTACGAAGCCGGACTCTGCCGTGCGATTGGCGACTGGCTGCTCGGAATGAATGCCACGAGGCTCTATAGCCTCAAGTATGGCGGTGGATATTCCCGTGACCGTAAAGTCCTCTCTATCGGAAGGGTGCAGACCCCGACTCTTGCCCTCATCGTCAACCGCCAGAATGAAATCGACAATTTCAAACCGGAACCATACTGGGAGCTTAAAACCCTCTACCGCGATACGCTTTTTTCTTCGACCAAGGGTAAGTTCAAACTGAAGGAAGATGGCGAGAAACTACTTGAGATGGTGAAGGGCAGTGACTTTGTAATCACAGACATAGCAGAGAAGAAAGGTAAGGAGTTTGCCCCTCGTCTTTTCGACCTCACCTCGCTTCAGGTTGAGTGCAACAAGCGCTTCGGATTCAGTGCCGACGAGACCCTCAAACTCATTCAATCCCTCTACGAAAAGAAGGTTACCACCTATCCGCGCGTGGACACGACCTTCCTCAGCGACGACATCTACCCCAAGGTCCCGAAGACTCTTGAGGGACTTGTGGCTTACAAGGAGTTCACCGATCCGCTCCGAGGCAAAAAGCTGCCTAAAAGCAAACGGGTCTTCGACAATTCCAAAGTCACTGACCACCACGCGATTATCCCGACAGGAGTCCCGGCCACCAACCTTTCACAACAGGAAATGATGGTCTATGACCTTGTGGCCCGCCGTTTCATTGCAGAGTTTTATCCAGATTGCGAGATTTCGACCACAACGGTTCTCGGCAAGGTTGCTGACATAGAGTTTAAGGCCTCCGGCAAGCAGATTCTTAAGCCGGGATGGCGTACAGTCGAGCAAAGGCCGCAGCCCGGAATCGGCGCACAGCCTCAGTCCGCCCAAACGGATGGGCAGCCGCAGGATGAGAACGCATCTGATGGTGCCGAGCTCAAGATAATGCCAAACTTCGTGAAAGGGGAGTCCGGGCCGCATACCCCATCCCTGAAAGAAACCTGGACAACTCCGCCAAAACCCTACACGGAAGCAACCCTTCTGCGGGCAATGGAAACGGCAGGCAAGTTTGTTGACAACGAGGAACTTCGCGACGCCCTCAAAGAAAACGGCATAGGACGTCCGTCCACCCGCGCCGCCATCATCGAGACGCTCTTCAAGCGCGGCTACATCCGCCGTGAACGCAAGAGCCTCTTTCCGACTGACACCGGACGTGAACTCATCTCCACCATTCATGAGGATCTTCTCAAATCTGCCGAACTCACCGGCATCTGGGAACGCAAACTCCGTCAGATTGAGCGCGGAGACTATAGTGCACAGGCCTTCATAGATGAGCTGAAAACGATGGTCGGCGACGTCGTCTTTCACGTGATGAACTCATAAAATAAAAAATGCTTGCGGATGTGGGGAATATTGATTACATTCGCACTTGCTTTGCTTTCATTGTCCCCATCGGGGGGGGGATGGCAAAGGTGAAATACTGGCCCGAGGCTTCCTATCTGCTTCTCAATCAGAGAGTTGTCGGAAATCTTGGGAGCCAAGGAAATTATCTTGGAGCAATGTGAACCAATCTGAACTATAGGTTCGTCATGCTCAAAGTCACGCGATTCATGACGGAAAACAATATGGGAAAAGCGGAGGAGTCTGCGGCTTCAAAAACAGCCGAGAAGGAAAAGGCCCTCTGGTTCGCGATGAGCGCCCCATATAGAAATGAACTCAAGGTCCAGAAGCAGCTTGACGGGTTCGGCATCAGGTCCTTCATTCCGATGAAGGTGGATGTCGTGGAACGTTGTGGGCGCAAGTCCAAGGTGATAGTGCCGGCTGTGAGCAACCTTGTCTTCGTGTATGCGATGCCCTCGACGATAAAGACCATAAAGCCTCAAATTCCGAGAATGCAGTATAAGACAATGCGTTCCGGAGAAAAGAATACCATCATCACAGTCCCGGAAAAGGAAATGAACGATTTCATCGCCGTGACCTCCGCAATGGCCGGCCACGTGACGTACTACGCCCCCGAGGAGATATGTCTCACGAAAGGGACGCGCGTGCGCATAATAGGCGGCGGGCTGTTCGATGGGGCGGAAGGAGTGCTCGTCAAGATGAAAGGGCACCGCAGCCGCCGTTTCGTCGTTGCCATTCACGATTTGGTCTATGCGACCACAGAAGTGACCCCCGACCTTATAGAAGTCCTTGACTAAAACCTCGTTGCCGTACCGACCAACTACGACGGCGTTTTCGACTATGTCCGCGACAAAATCTACACACGCGGCATATAACAATAAAGCCTAAAGACACATTAATGAACCTTCTTCATCGAATCTCCAATTGGTACTTCACCCAGAAGGCCCTTCCTTATTGGTGCGTCCTTGTCTTGGACTGCATTCTCGTGGCGTTCTCCGGTTATATTGGCTACTGCATCAACCTCGGTTGGGACACCTTTGCCGACAGCCTCGGTCCGATAACGCTCGCGCTCCTCATCTCGATGGTCCCGTTCGTCGTTTCGTTCCGCCTCCTGCACACCTACAGCGGCATCCTGCGTTACTCCTCCTTTGTGGATCTCCAGCGGGTCGCGGTGGCATCCCTCTCAGGCACGACGGTTTTCTGGCTCATCGGACACATCGTTCGGCTAGCCGCTCCGCACCAAAGCATAATCCTCTTTCCTTGCCTTCCTGCGGCCATCTACATGTTCGCTGGCAGCACCCTCCTCATGGGGCTTGAGCGTGTGATGGTAAAGCGCTTGTTTGACTCATTCCACCTCGACAATGCCACTCCCGTGGCCATCTATGGCACGAAGGCAGGTGGCATCAGCATCGCGAAGAGCATCATAGCCGTGAAGGACAAGAAGTTCGCCCTTCACGCATTCATATCCGACGGTCAGGAGATGAAGGGAGCCTACCTGATGGGCAAGCCGGTCTACCTGAACGAACGCGGTCTGGCCGCAGCACTCCGGCGTGAGGGAGTTAAGGTTCTTCTCGTCTCCCCTCTAAAGTCCGAACTCTTCCGCGCGAACACAGAGATGATAGATGAGTTCATCAGTGCCGGCATAAAGATAATGATGGAGACCCAGCCGGAAGCCTGGGACGGAAAAGATGACAACATCAGCCACACCCAACTCCACGACGTCGAAATCGAGGACCTTCTTCCTCGCGACAAGATTGAGGTGGATATGGACGCAATAGGCAAGTTGCTCAGAGGCAGGAGAATACTCATCACGGGTGCTGCCGGTTCCATAGGTTCGGAGATTGTGCGTCAGGTTGCGAAATACTCCCCGGCTGAGATGATTCTCATTGACCAGGCGGAAACCCCGATGCACGATTTGAGGATGATGATGGTACGCGACTATTCGCTCATCCACAACGAAACAGTCGTCTCAAGCATCACCAACCGCGAACATATGGAGACTATTTTTGCCGCTCACCGTCCGGAGTATGTTTTCCACGCCGCTGCCTACAAACACGTTCCGATGATGGAGGACGACCCGGCGATTGCGGTGCAGAACAACATCTACGGCACCAGGGTGATTGCCGACCTGGCGGTGAAATATGGAACAAAGAAGTTTGTGATGATTTCCACCGACAAGGCCGTGAACCCGACCAACGTGATGGGCTGCAGCAAGCGAATCTGCGAAATCTACTGCCAAAGCCTCAATCAGGCCATCCAGCAGGGGAGTGTCGAGGGAGTGACCCAGTTTGTGACCACACGTTTCGGCAATGTTCTCGGCTCCAACGGCAGCGTAATCCCGATTTTCAAGGAGCAGATCAAAAAAGGCGGCCCTGTCACCGTCACCCATCCGGACATCATCCGCTACTTTATGCTCATCCCGGAAGCCTGCAAACTGGTGCTTGAGGCCGGCACGATGGGCAAGGGAGGCGAAATCTTCGTCTTCGATATGGGCAAGCCGGTGAAGATTGTCGACCTGGCAAAGAGAATGATAGCCCTCTCGGGTGCAAAGGATGTGAAGATTGAATTCACAGGACTTCGCGACGGTGAGAAGCTCTATGAGGAAGTCCTGAACGACGAGGAGGGCACTCTCCCGACCTCAAATCCGAAGATTATGGTGGCAAAAGTCCGCGAATACGACTACGCCACGGCTTGCGCCAACGAACAGAGGCTCCTCGCCACCTCCAAGACTTTCGACGATATGGCGATTGTGCGGGTGATGAAGGAGATTGTGCCGGAATACCGCAGCCGCTGCTCGGTTTATGAGGCGCTGGACAGGGAACTCGGCCGGGCGTGACGCGACTGGGCCGTGTTTAAGGACGATTTTGAACGAATCTGTAAACTATTTTAGGCAGCGGACCTGCCGATGAAATATGAGACAATTTAAAGATATTCAAATTGCTGTGGCCGGAACTGGATACGTAGGCCTAAGCATCTCAACGCTACTCTCACAGCACCACAAGGTGACAGCTGTGGACATTATTCCTGAAAAGGTCGAAAAAATCAACAACCGCATCAGCCCGATTCAGGACGATTACATCGAAAAATACTTCCGTGGCGAATTTGGCGATTGGGAAAAAACAGGAGTCCCGAGCAAGCTGAACCTTACAGCGACGCTTGACGGCGCAGCTGCCTACAAGGACGCCGACTTTGTTGTCATTGCCGCTCCGACCAACTACGACCCGGAGAAGAACTACTTCGACACCCACTGCATAGAGGACGTGATTGACCTGGTGCTGAGCGTCAACCCGGACGCGGTGATGGTGATAAAGTCTACAATCCCGGTGGGTTATACCCGTAGCCTTTATGTAAAGTATGCCCTCAAGTTCCTCACCGACCCGCATTTTCAAGGCAAAAAGTTCAACCTGCTCTTCTCCCCGGAGTTTCTCCGCGAAAGCAAGGCTCTCTACGACAATCTCTACCCGTCCCGCATCATAGTCGGCTACCCGGAAATCCTCCCTTCTTCCCATAACAAGAAATGGGATGAGGAGAACGCCGCCATAAGCGCCATCGGCAACCCCGAGGCGAAAGAGTTTGCAAAGACATTTGCAGCTCTTCTGCAGGAAGGCGCAATCAAAGAAAACATCGACACCTTATATATGGGTATGAAGGAGGCGGAGGCGGTGAAGCTCTTCGCCAACACCTACTTAGCCCTCCGCGTGAGCTACTTCAACGAACTGGACACCTACGCCGAAATCAAAGGCCTCGACACCAAATCCATCATTAATGGAGTGGGTTTGGACCCGCGCATCGGCACCCACTACAACAACCCGTCCTTCGGCTACGGCGGCTACTGTCTCCCGAAAGACACCAAGCAGCTCCTTGCAAACTACGCCGACGTCCCTGAGAATCTCATCCAGGCAATTGTCGAGAGCAACCGCACAAGGAAAGACTACATCGCTGACGCAGTCCTGCGCAAAGCCGGCTATTTCTGCTACGATGGCAAGTGGGACAGCAGCAAGGAACACGACTGCGTCATAGGAGTCTACCGCCTGACAATGAAGTCCAACTCCGACAACTTCCGCCAGAGTTCCATCCAGGGAGTGATGAAGCGCATCAAGGCCAAGGGCGCGGAAATCATCATCTACGAGCCCACCCTCACCGACGGAGAAACCTTCTTCGGCTCCAAGGTGGTCAACAACCTCGAAGAATTCAAATCCAAGAGCAACGCCATCATAGCCAACCGCTACGACAGCTGCCTCGACGACGTCCGCGACAAAGTCTACACCCGCGACATCTTCAGACGCGACTAGGCCAAAAATGCACTCTAATAGTGCAAATCTTTGCTGATTTGTGCACTCTAACAGTGCAATTCTATGGTAATTTTTAAAGAAAAGATATGAGTATTTTTGCAGGAAAAACCTTAATGATTACAGGAGGCACCGGAAGTTTCGGAAATGCCGTGCTTAACCGCTTCCTCAGAACAGACATTGCGGAAATCCGCATTTTCTCACGTGATGAGAAGAAACAGGATGATATGCGCCACGAATATCAGGCGAAATATCCCGATGTAGCGCACAAAATCAAATTCTACATCGGCGACGTCCGCAGTCTTGAAAGTTGCCGCAGCGCGATGCCCGGCACCGACTACATCTTCCACGCTGCCGCCCTCAAACAAGTCCCTTCCTGCGAATTCTTCCCGATGGAAGCAGTGAAAACCAATGTGATAGGCACAGACAATGTCCTCACAGCCGCAATCGAAAACAATGTCGAATGTGTCATCTGCCTTTCCACCGACAAGGCAGCATATCCGATTAACGCGATGGGAATAACAAAGGCCATCGAGGAGAAAGTCGCCGTGGCGAAGAGCCGCAACAGCCGCAACACGAAGATCTGCTGCACCCGCTACGGCAACGTCATGTGCTCACGAGGCAGTGTCATCCCGCTGTGGATAGAGCAGATAAGAAGCGGTCTTCCGATTACCCTCACCGAGCCGAAGATGACCCGCTTCATCATGTCCCTCGAAGAGGCAGTGGACCTGGTACTCTTTGCATTTGAGCATGGTCAGAACGGCGACATTCTTGTCCAGAAGGCTCCGGCCTGCACGATTCAGACACAAGCAGAGGCCGTCTGCGAACTTTTCGGAGGGAAAAAAGAAGACATAAAAGTTATCGGCATACGTCACGGCGAGAAGATGTACGAGACACTCCTTACAAACGAGGAGTGCGCAAAAGCTGAAGATATGGGCAACTTCTATCGTGTCCCTGCAGACAACCGCACGCTCAATTACGACAAATACTTCACAGAAGGCAATGCCAAACGGGTTACACTCACCGAGTTCAACTCCGACAACACCCGTCGCCTCGACCTCGAAGAAACAAAAGCGAAAATCGCGAGCCTCGAATACATCCAAAACGAATTGAAAGGAATTGATAATGTCGCCAAATAGATTCTCTATATAGTATAATTGGTATAATTTAACTCCAAATCTAAAGCGATAATGAGGATATTGGTTACTGGAGCAAAGGGATTTGTGGGAAAGAACCTTTGTGCCCAACTCAATAACATAAAGGAAGGAAAGGCACATTGCTACGGACTTGCCCCGGCGGGGCAGGGGACAACGGAAATCCCTTCAATTGACGAAGTTTTCGAATATGAAATCGACTCCACTCCCTCACAACTTGATGAGTGGTGTCGCGATTGCGACTTCGTCTTCAACCTTGCCGGAGTCAATCGTCCGCAAGACCCGAAAGAGTTTATGGCTGGCAACTTCGGCTTTGCCACTGTGCTTCTCGACACACTCAAAAAGCACGGCAATGCCTGCCCGGTGATGATTAGCAGTTCCATCCAAGCCACCCTCGCAGGTCGCTTCGGCAACTCAGAATACGGCAAAAGCAAGAAAGCAGGAGAAGAGCTGATGTTCAACTACGGTGAAGAAACCGGAGCAAGAGTTCTCGTCTATCGTTTTCCCAACCTTTATGGAAAATGGTGTCGTCCAAACTACAACTCCGCCATTGCAACCTTCTGCAACAACATCGCCAATGACCTTCCAATCACAGTCAATGACCCGTCCGTCGAACTCGAAGTTCTCTACATCGACGATCTTGTGGAGGAGATGATTTCTGCACTAAAGGGAAAGGAGCATCGCTGCGAATTTGATGGAGTGGAGACAGTCCTCACTCCGAATGGCCGCTACTGCGCGTCCCCAATCACCCATCACGTGAGGCTCGGCGAAATCGTGGACCTTCTCCACAAGTTTCACGACCTTCCGCAGACTCTCCTAATCCCTGAGATTCCAGCCGACAGTTTTGCGAAACGCCTCTACAGCACCTACTTGAGCTATCTCCCGAAAGACAAGGCCATCTTCGATCTGAAGATGAACTGCGACTCCCGAGGCAGTTTTACCGAACTTGTTCACACTCTCAACTGCGGACAAGTGAGCATCAACATCTCAAAACCGGGCATCACCAAAGGTCAGCACTGGCACAACAGCAAATGGGAGCAGTTTATCGTGGTCAGCGGTCACGGACTCCTTCAACAAAGGAAAGAGGGGAGCGACGAAGTGATTGAATTTGAAGTCAGCGGCGACAAAATTCAAAGCGTAATAATGCTCCCAGGCTACACTCACAACATCATCAATCTATCTGAGACAGAAGACCTTGTGACTGTTATGTATTGTAACGAGATTTTTAACCCTGAGCGGCCGGACACCTATTCCGACCCGGTGGTGAAAGAATAAAACCGAAAAAGAAAGCATAAATATGGAACAAAAAACTCCAAAATTCGACTATAGCGACATTCATTGGCAGGATAACGGCAAACTCAAACTCTGTATCGTGGTGGGAACACGTCCGGAGATTATCCGTCTTGCCGCGGTCATCAGCAAATGCCGCCAGTATTTCGACGTAATCCTTGCTCACACAGGCCAAAACTACGACTATAATCTGAACGGCGTCTTTTTTAAAGACCTCAAACTCGCTGCTCCCGAAGTCTATATGGACGCAGTGGGGGATGACCTTGGCGCAACTTGCGGCAACATAATCAATTGCTCCTACAAACTCTTCGCAGCTCTCCAGCCCGATGCAGTCCTTGTCTTGGGGGATACCAACAGCTGCCTCAGCGTCATAGGGGCCAAACGTCTCCACATCCCGATTTTCCATATGGAAGCAGGCAACCGCTGCAAGGACGAATGCCTTCCGGAGGAGACCAACCGTCGCATTGTGGACATCATAAGCGATGTCAATCTCGCCTATAGCGAACACGCCCGTCGCTACCTCGCCGACTGCGGACTGCCGAAGGAGAGGACTTATGTCACAGGTTCCCCAATGGCAGAAGTGCTACACAACAACCTTGCGGAAATTGAGTCTTCAGACGTCCACAAGCGTCTCGGTCTGGAAAAAGGTCACTACATCCTTCTCAGTGCCCATCGCGAGGAAAACATCGACACGGAAAAGAACTTTCTCAGTCTCTTCAACGCCATCAACGCGATGGCAGAGAAGTATGATATGCCGATACTCTATAGTTGCCATCCACGCAGCCGCAACCGTCTCGCTAGCTCAGGCTTCAAGTTGGACCGCCGGGTAATCCCGCACGAACCTCTCGGCTTCCACGACTATAACTGCCTTCAGATGAACGCCTTCGCGGTAGTCTCCGACAGCGGCACCCTCCCTGAAGAGTCCAGTTTCTTCACCAGCGTAGGCCATCCGTTCCCGGCAGTCTGCATCCGCACCAGCACCGAGCGCCCCGAAGCCCTCGACAAAGCCTGCTTCATACTTTCCGGAATTGACGAGAAAGGTCTCCTCCAAAGCGTGGACACTGCGGTGGGACTAGTCCGCAACCAAGATTACGGCATCCCTGTCCCGGACTACACCGACGAGAACGTCTCCACGAAGGTCGTGAAAATCATCCAATCTTATGTCGGCGTCGTCAATAAGATGGTTTGGCGGAAGTTCTGATGGATTCAGCAGGCATTGTATTGTCGGAAAATGTTGGAAAACTCCAAATATTATTTGTAGCTATAGAACAATTCTGCAGTTTTGCCATTTTAGATGATATAGAGTAGCAAATGAAAACAATATAGCAAGTAAAGAAAATAGAATCTGTTGTGCTGTATGTGTTGCGCAATTTTCCTGATAGGAATGAAGCTTTGAGGCAAATAGTAAAAGACGCAGAGGAACTTCAAGTAGGATACATAAAAATCAAAGCAAAGAAAGCTGAGAAGGGGCCGTCTTAATGATAGAGACTTGGCTAGTGTTATGAAGCATTTGAAAGAGAATGACTTCATTGATAACCACACGCGTAAAGTCTATGGCATTGACAAGTATCAGTTAGAGTAGGTCAGAATAATATCTCTACAATTGTTGTCTTTTATGTTGTGCATCGAACCATCAAAAATAAATTGGACTGCGGTAAGTTCTACCGTGTCAAGTGTTATGGTAGTGACTGTTTGGAAATTCCCCCAACAGAATAGTGAGGAGCAAGAAGGCGAAGAACGTTGAGTTCGGTGCGGAGAAGAAAATAAAAGAAGAGCGATATGAAACCATTCATTCAAGACACTGAAAGAGTCTTGACTTTAGCAAACGACTTGCTGAAAACAGGTGTTTATGCAGAGAACCTTGTCAAGGTTATAGAAAACACACCAAAAGACAAAGTTTTCACTATCGGTGTGTTCGGAGGGTGGGGTACAGGAAAGTCTTCAATCATCAAGACCGCCCAAGAAAAAATAGAGAAGAAGTACAAAGATGTCAAGTTTATCACTTACGATGCATGGAAATATGCCAACGACTCTTTTCGCAGAATGTTCATTCTGAAGATTCAGCAGGAACTAAAGATGATACAAACCGAAGAGATGAGTCGTTTCTATCAGTCAGAAACGGTAGAGGCTAAACCAAAAACTACGCTGAGTGTCAAAGGCATAGTTTTTTTTGTTTTTGTTTTGCTCTTAATCTCAACAATTCTGCTCTTTATACCAACCGTGAATACGGAATGGAAGATTGCGATTCCAACTATTGCTACTTGGGGATCATTTCTACTGGCACTTCTCAAGGGCTGTTTTTACGATTTAAAGATTTCCTACAGCAAACCTGCATTGTTTGCCCCTGAACAATTTGAAGCCTGCTTCAAGGGAATGATGAATAAGTGTTTGAAGCGCAAGAATTGGTTCCAAAAGGTGTGGAATGTCATTGAAGATTATGTGGAGGTTGGTGAAACCTCGGTAGTTGGGCTGGAAAAACTAATTATTGTCATTGATAATATTGACCGTTGTCCCAGTGATATGGCATACCAACTGCTCACGGATATCAAGACATTCTTGAGCAACGCAAACTATAATTTGGTCTTTATTGTTCCCGTTGATGACGAGGCTCTGAAAAAACATCTGTTCCGTAGGTGGAGCAAACAGGCCGGAGAGGAGATAAACAAAGAGAAAGAAGAGTTCTTACGGAAGTTCTTCAATGTGACACTTCGCATCAAACCACATCAGGAAACTGAATTACAGCATTTCGCTCACGAAATTAACAAAGAAAACAGACTTGGTTATACCAGTGACACTTTGGCTATTGTGGCAAAAGAGTTTTCCGACAATCCACGCAGGATTATTCAACTTCTCAATAATTTGAGCGGGGAACTGGCGCTATACTCTGAACCGTTTGTGACAGATAACGAGACTGCTATCTGTGCTTCCTTAATACTAAGAGAGGAATATCCAGAGTTTTACATAAAAGCTACAAGAAATCTAGATATTGTCAGAAAGTTTACCGAGGAAGAAGCAAAAGGCAAAGGAGGAGATACAAATGAGGGCCTAATGGCCTTTATGAGGGTCGCTGATGCCATACTTAAGAGAACCCCGTTAGATGCGCTACAGAAAATCTTTACCAATACTTCTTCAATATTCAATGACCTGCCAACCGAAATTCGTCAAGCGGTACGCAGCTTCGATGCTCAAAAAGTAATTGAGTTCGCGAATAACAATATTGAGAAGAAAGAGAACATGGTAGATTATGCGCTGGAATCACTAAAAACAGATGTCAAGTACGGCGCCACTTCTCAAACGACTCAATGGATCGATTTCCTTGCTCAATTATGTGTGGCAGGTGTTTATGACAAATCTTGTTTTGGTGCTATTGACAACTTATTGTCAGCATATTATAATGTAGCTATCCCTGCTATCTTCAAAACAGATGCTCTATGTTGTCTAGGCGAGCAAATGCATGAAGCAGGTTTTTCAAATCTAAGAAATGCCATAGTTGATTACTTAAGGGCTGAAAAAGAGAGTGAAGATTCCAATTTTGTAAACGTATTAAGAGCTTATTATTCAGTATTTACTTCTGAGCAGAACTGTAAGGATATAGCTGAAGTTGTGGAGAGTTACTATGTTGAAAATGTCATTGATCAGGACATTGATTTTACGGAAACGCAAATAAAAGTGCTCTTTGGTGATTCCTTTGTGGTTAAGCAAATTGAGAATATTTCTGCGATTGACGACGAATCGCGTATTGATGATATTATTTGGTGTATCAAAAACAATAAGGCACTTTCAGGCGAAACATTTACCGCATTATTCTCAAAATTTATAGATCTGTTTGGCAACACAAGAGCGAAATCAAAGGAGGCATATTTTGAACTAATCAATCATTTGCTACCCGTCATTGACTCTATTGAGACATCTCGCCTTAGTATTGAACCCACCCCAATATTTAATTTGATAACTGAAACAAGAGGCCTGCCGAATCCATCATATAGAAACTATTCTCAGTATGACAGGCAAGTTTCCCTCTTGGATGAAGTTGATGAAGAGCAGGCAAAGGCTGTCACATCGTTCTGCTATAACATTATGCGTATCTCTGGAGGTAAGGTTGATGTCAGTGCGGCAATCAATAAACTCTATAGCAAATGTAAAGACGACGTTGTGCAAGGGGCATTGAAGATTCATTCAATGGACGTTTCAATAGTTCCGTTGTCCTCGACGTTCATCAATGTAGCCGATTACGATTCCGAAAACGAAGTCTCGTTGTTAGAGATAGTACTCTCACGTGACAATAATGGCAAATTGAATCCTAACGACGATGCGGTAAAAGAAAAGATTCATTCATTAGTAGATAATTCCAACAACAATAATGTAGAAGTGTTATTGAAAAAACTCGTTAAAGATAAACAAATCTTGAGTATGGTGATAGAGTATGTTGCTTCGCTTGATAGCGCGACTATTAATACATTGCCAGTATCAATATCCAAGTTTGCCGTGTCTACCTTTAAGAGGGAGAATGCTGATACTTACAAAAACAATCCTAATTTCCTCATACTCGTTTTGGAACAGGGAACTTCATACCAAAAGAAAGAGGTAGTTCGCCTGATGAAGGACAAGATTAACAACGAGCGTGACCTTAATAATGTTGTGCTGGTGCTTGACAAGCTTGTTACTGAGGATCAACAGATATTAAAGAGCCTAGTAGGGGAGTTGGAAGTATTAAAAGACAGTGAAACAGTTAATGGAGAAACAAAGAGCCAAATAGCGGCTTTGGTCACGAAACTGTCTTTCCATATAAAGAAAGACGGTTTAATCAATAAAATGCTGGCTAAGAAGTAGTGTTTTTCCTTTCTATACACTTTGTTTTATTTTATATTCTTGATTGAATACTTTAGTCCTTCCATTGTTGTTGCTTAAAACAGCCAAGGCATTATAAAACATGTTATAAATGTCTTCAATTAACACAAAAAAAATAGCACATAATACTCTTTTACTTTATATAAGAATGTTACTGCTCTTAGTGGTATCATTATATACATCACGTATTATATTAAAAGTATTGGGAATTGATGATTATGGAATATATAATTTAATAGCAGGGTTTGTTACATTCTTAACATTCATTAGTAATTCTCTTGTTTCTGCGATGCAGCGCTATTTTAATGTTGCATTAGGAAAGAATGATTTACAGAATTACAAGGATGTTTTCTCCATGAGCATTAATATTTTAGCTTTGTTTTCTTGCTTGATATTGATATTAGGGGAAACTGTTGGACTTTGGTTTGTTATGAACCATCTAAATATTCCGCCCAATCGATACGAAGCATCAATATGGGTTTATCAGTTTTCTTTGCTCACATTTGTAGTCAACACTTTAAGAACTCCATACCACGCTTCAATAATTGCACACGAAAGGATGTCTTTCTACGCATATGTCAGTTTGCTGGAAGTGTTCTTGCGTTTAGGTATGGTATTCTTATTGATGATAATACCGGGAGATCATCTCGTGTTGTATTCTATCATTTATTTATTTGTAATAGTGTTGATTAATGCAATATATATGTTTTATTGCAAGAATAACTTTTGCGTATGTAGTTATAACTTCAAGAAAGACAGAACTTTGTTTAAAGACTTGATTAATTTTTCTGGATGGACATTGATGGGGCAAGCTTCAGTTGTAATAAAGAATCAAGGTGAAGCTATCTTTATAAATAGGTTTTTTTCTGTGACAGCTAATGCCGCTATGGGAGTCGCAACACAAGTTGCTAGCGCGTTGGAAATGTTTGTGTCTAATTTCCAAACAGCCTTCAATCCACAGCTCATACAATCTTATGCTTCAAAAGATTTTGAAAGTCATAAGAAACTTTTGTTTAGAGCATCTAAGTTTTCGTACTATTTACTTCTAATAATGCTGATACCTATTGTTACTAATATAGATTTCATTCTTAATCTATGGCTGGCTGAGGTTCCTGAGTATACTAACTATTTTATTATATTTATATTAATATCCTATCTGTTTAATGCAGTTAGCACTCCGTTTGTAACATCTTTATTTGCTACTGGTGCAATTAAGTTTTATCAGATATCATTAGGAGTTACATTTTTGATGGGACTGATAATAGTGTTTTTAGCATTGTCTCTCGGAGCAGAGCCGTATTCTGTTTCCGTTGTTGCTATTTTTATACAGTTTATTTTGCTTTTGTTTAGGTTATATTTTACTCATAAGCATGTAGGGTTTTCATATAAGCAGTTTATTACAGATGTCTTTGTTCCTATTATTGCGGTAACAATATTATCAATATTACCTGCTTATCTACTTAAAGAATGGTCAACCAATATATGGCAAATAATTCTATCTATGACAATAGAGATTTCTTTTACAGGTCTCCTAATCCTTCTTGTAGGAATGAGTCGTGGGGAGAGAGATTATATAATCAAATCAATTAAACAAAAAATATAATATGACATTTATAAGCTTTTTAATTCGTGAGTTTGGACGAATACTTCTTAAAAAAGGTTATAAAAAACATTCTGATGTAGTTAGAGGTATTCATTTATATAGGATTACCCCCCCCCGATATAAAAAAACACCTTTTACGTGTTTGAAAGAGGTAATAATTCTGTTTAACTATTGGGATGCTTTTCCTGATTCGTATTTTAGATTCGGTATGTTTTTGAAAGAGTATAAAGATAAGGATAAAATGAAATCTTTTGTACCACAAGACGCCTATTATCGTTTTTCTACAGATCAAGATGTGCGCTATCACATTTTGATAGATGATAAAATAATTTTCCATGATATAATGACTCAATACGGATTACCTGTACCTAAAAGATATTTCACTTTCAGAGGAGGCGTATTTCGTCAAGACGCAGACCTCATTACAGATATGGAAGTAGACTCTATCATAAAGGGTATTTCTGATGAAAGAATTTTTGTTAAAAGGTTTACTGGTGGTGCAGCTTCAGGCGTGTCTATCTTCACAAAGAAAGAGAACGGTATATATGTTGACAAAGACGGAGATATTGTAAACGCAGCAATGATTCGTAAGAAATACACAAATCAAGATTTTTTCTTTGAGAAGCAAATTATACAGGAATCTGTCTTGTCACAATTTAATCCAGATACAGTAAATACAATACGAGTTCTGACATACAAGGATAAAGTGATTTCCGCAGCTGTAAGATTTGGAGGTAAGGGTTCTTTTGTGGATAATACTGCAAAAGGTGGTGTTGCGGTTAGTTTAGACATTGTTACTGGTAAATTGCAATCTTATGGAATGCGTGAATATGACTTGACTAGATATACGGCACACCCAGATAGTCATTTAAAGTTCGAAAATGTTTTTGTTACTCAATGGTTGGATGTAAAAAAACTTGTGGAAAAGACATTAAAGTACTTACCCTATTATAAAAGTGTAGGATTTGATGTTGCAACAACAAATAATGGTCCAGTTATTATTGAGATTAATACAGGTGCAGGTATATATCTTTCTCAGATGGGTAAGGATATAGGATTAAAAGACTGTTTTAATTAAACAATAAATATTTGTTAATGAAAGTAATAGTATTTGGTAATGACCACACAAATAGTGTAGGTGTAATTCAATCATTAGGAAAAGCAGGATATAAATCTATAGGTTTATTGTTTGGTGTTAAATCTGGCTTTGTATCAAGTAGTAAATATACAATAGGAGTTATAACAGCTAAAGATGCTCAAACATGTATCGATAAATTATTAAAGAATATTCCACCCAATGATGGTAAAACTCCTATCATAGCTTGTAGTGATACAGCTGCATTAATTCTTGAGAAGAATGCAGAAAGACTAAAAGAACATTTTTTATTTGAGTATGCAACTGGTTACTCGCTCGAATATTTAGCAAAAAAAGAGCATCAAGTACGTTTGGCTACAGAAGCAGGATTTAATGTTCCTAAATCGTGGAATTTACGAGATACAAAAGAGATTCCTAATGATATAACATATCCATGTATAATTAAACCTTTAGTTAGTTGTGAAGGAGCAAAGAGTGACATCCGTGTTTGTAGAACAAAAACAGATCTAGAAAAGAACCTAAATACACTTGGTCATACAAAAAATGTTCTACTCCAACAGTATATCGAACGTGATTATGAAATAAGCATACTTGGATGTGGTTTATCTTCTGGAAAATGTATTATTCCTGTAGTAGAACATAAACTTACTTTATATCCTAAATATGTAGGTTTGGAATGTTTGGCTAATATGCAACCCTTAGAGGAAGGTCCTATAAAGACAAGTATTGAGAATATTATCTCAAACACAGGATACGTAGGTTTGTTCTCTGTAGAGATGATGCATTGTAAAGATGATAACAAATTCTATTTTACAGAAATAAATTTAAGGAATGATGGGGCTGAGGCATTAGTTACAAAGTATGGAGCTAATCTTCCGCTGAATCATGTTGAGAATCTTCTTGGTTTTTCGTTGACAGAACAGAAAATCTTTCATCCTGGCTATTATATATGGGATATGCATCATTTCCTTTCCCTAATCCATAGGGATATTAGTATAATAACATGGATTAAGGAGATAAAAAAATCTATCGGATTCATGTTGTATTTTAAGGAAGACAAGAAGCCGTTTTTTAAGCAATACACTAACTGGATTTTATCAAAACTTCATTTAAGGAAAAATGAATCATATAACTAAAACAATAATAATAGGAACAAATCATCAAAACACGCTTAGCATGGTGAGGAGTTTCGGAGAGGAGGGGGAAAAAGTAATTCTTTACATTTATGGAGCAGAAAAAAGTTATATAGCTTCTTCTATTTATGTAGAGAGTGTCTCTTTCTTTAAATCTGCTTCAGACTCTATTGATGCTGTTTCTTCATATTATAAACAAACTGGAGAAAAGCCAGTTATAATTGCATGTTCTGATGAGATTTCTTCTTTGATGGATAAACGATATGACGAGCTAATCTCAAAGTGTTATTTCTTTAATGCTGGAGAAGCTGGTCGCATTACATCCTTTATGGATAAACAGAAGCAGCTTGAATTGGCTAAGGAATGTGGCTTTTCTACTCCAATTTCTGTAGATGCTTTACCTAAAGATGTAAATATTGACGATATTAATTACCCTTGCTTAGTTAAACCCAAGGCAAGTATCTACGGAGGAAAAAATATTTCCATTTGTCATTCGAGGGCAAGACTCAAATCAGCTCTTGCAAAATACAATCCAGATTACAATGTTCTTGTTCAGGATTATATCCGGAAAGAGTATGAGATTGTGGTTCTTGGCCTGTCTGTTGGTGATAAGATTATTGTCCCTGGATTTATTCAGAAACACAGAGAAGAAAGGGGAGGAACAACATACGCTACAGTAAGACCAATTACTGAATTAAACCAGAAAATTGTTGATGCTTGTAGACTTTTGATAAAAGAAATAAGATACCAAGGCTTATGGGGAATTGAGTGTATCAAGCAAGGTGATGATTATTTCTTCCTTGAGCTTAATATGCGCAACGATGCTACTACATATGCAATGAAAGTTGCTGGTGTCAATCTACCTTATATATATCAACAAATGGTTTGTAGTATTGACAATGAACCTACTGTTGGTGTAGTTAGGACTATCAATTCAATGGTCGAGTTTAATGATTTTAATTTTGTGTTGAAGGGAAAAGTAGGATTGTTCAAGTGGATTAGAGAATATAAGGGCGCTGAATGTAAATATTTCTATTCGAGTGCAGATCCAAAGCCTTGTACGATAATGAAAGCTGAATATCTAAATTTTTTACGTAAGCGTATTTTAAAATTCTAATATGAGTATATTTAGAAAGATAAAAGAGTCATTAGTGCACTATTCTTGGGAATTGGCATATTTTGAATATGATAAACAAATTCTAACTCAAGGATTAGATTTCCATAAGATTCATATTATTAAGAATCCTTATAAAAATAAGTGGTTTGCAGATCCATTTATTTTGCGAGATACAAAATATGAGTTAACGCTCTTAGTAGAGGAATTCGATTATGAGATAAACCGCGGAAGAATTGCACAGATTGTAATTGATAAATCAAAGGATACGATTGTATCTTGTGACATTATTTTAGACTTATCTACACATTTGTCATTTCCTGCAATCTACAGAATTGACGATAAGGTGATTGTACATCCCGAGAATTCTGCTTCTGGTGCCTCGTTTATGTATGAATACGATGAAACCTTAAAAAAGTTGATTAACCCGATTAAGGTATTAGATGAGCCTGTCACAGATGCTATCATCATTAAAGAAGCAGATAGGTTTAAAATGTATTCTACCAAACTTCCAGAACCTAATGGGTGCAATCTAAGAACTTATGTTTCAAATGAATTTGTTGGACCATACATAGTCTCTACTGTAGATGAATATCCCCATTGTCGTGCTAGAATGGCGGGACAATTCGTTACGGATGAGGAACAAATTATAAGACCAGCGCAAGATTGTAATGGTGCATATGGTAAGGCTGTTGTTTTCTACGAAGGTCATACGAAACTTGGTGAAATCAGGCCTACTACTTATAAGTATGCAGGTGTACACACTTTCAATAAACTGAAAAATACATGTATTATTGATATAAAGCGATTTGATTATCCGCTGTTCATTCGTTTTAAAGATTATATAAAGAAATTAAAATGAGTTTACAAATAAGGAGGTATACATTTCTAAACATTGCGATTGCTTTGTTTTTTCTAGCTTCACCGATTGAATCAATCTCTATTTTTGAAGGTTTTTCGATAGCAAAGCTTTCTGCATTATTCGTTGTTATAGGGTGGGCTACCCAAGGTTTTAAATGTAGATACTCTACCATGATAAATGGTTTTGTTGTCATGGCTTTGTATGCGACAGCATCTATTATTTGGTCTATTGATAGAAGCGGGACTACGAATCAAGTTATTATGTTTTTGTGGCCGAGTATTATAGTCAGTATGGCTATGTTTTATTCTATAAGAAAAAATGAAGATATATATCTGTATTTAAGTTTTTTTATTATAGGATGTATTATTGCGGCTATTTCGACTTTAATGTTTAGAGATGCGACTTTAGCTGCAGCAGAATATGCTGGACAAGAACGTTTGACTGCTTTTGGACAGGATCAAAACACCCTTGCTTTTTTATTATGTATAGGGTTTACTATTGTTTTGGATTTTTTTAGAAAAAACAATAAGTCATTGCAAAAATATATAAGTATTGGTTTGCTTTTTATTTTTGTTATAGTAATATTATCAACAGGTTCTCGAACTGGTTTAATGTTAACTTTTCTGGTATTTTCGCTTTATTTAATTTCTTGTGGTAGCTTCAAAAATGTCCTACTGATGATAATGCTTGTTATAGTGTTAGCACCATTAGTTTATAATTATATACCAGAAAGTATTTGGGATCGTTTTCTACAAACTAATGATTTGGTTGAAAGTGGAAATTTTTCTGAAAGAGGCGACATTTGGTCTGCTGGATTATTAGCTTTCAAAGATGAAAATTTTTTATTCGGAGTTGGATATTCAAATTTTAGTACAATGCTACATAATCATTTTGGATGGCAGATGGCTTCTCATAATACCTATTTGTCTTATTTAGTAGATTTTGGATGTATAGGATTTTTGTTTTTCCTGTCTATTCTTTTTAGGATGTGTAAGATTGTAATGAAAATATATAAACAGTATAAAGATGTCTATATATTTGCTTATTTAATACCATTTCTTATTGTAATGTTTGTGTTGGAAACAGAATACAAAAGATGGGTGTTTATGTTTGGGGTCGTATTTGAATGTTATTATCGAATAAATAGGATTAATGCTATACAAGGTCAAGCAAAAAATAAGATATGAAAATCCTACAAGTTATACCTACTCTTGGTCAAGGGGGAGCAGAACATTTTACGGTTGAACTTACAAATGAGTTGGTTAAACTCGGATATGAGTGCGATATTGTAACATTGTTTGATATTACAAAAGACAATGATTTATTTAGAGAGTTGAATAGAATGACCCATCATTATTCTCTCAAAAAGAAAAAAGGATTTGATATAAAGTGCTATATTCGTCTTTATCAATTAATAAAAGAGGGTGGATATGATGTGGTGCATGCGCATATAGGCGCAATTACATATACTTTATTATCGGCTGTTTTACTGCGCAATAAAATTTGGTTTTATGCTACAATACATTCGGAGGCACGTCGTGAAGCAGGTAAAGGTATTATGAAATGGAGTAGATTCTTTTTATTTAAACATGGCCTCTGTACTCCTGTGACTATATCCGAAGAGTCAAAAAAATCATTTTATAATTTCTATAAAATTAATGCACCAATGATTTATAATGGTGTGTCTAACTATATGGGGAATGGCATCTCATCCTTGAGGGACAATGACACACAAATTCTATTTATACATCCCGCGAGTTGTCAGCCAGTAAAAAATCAACAATTATTAATAAAAGCGTTTGCAAAGTTTGTTGAAGAATATCCAAATTCAAAGATGATATGGATGGGTAGAAATGATACCTATAAAACATTATATGAATCATTAATACCAGATATGGTTAATCAGTTTAAATATATAGGGCCTATCGCCCATGTACGAGATTATTTAGTTCAAGCAGATGCAATGTGCCTTTCATCTAAAATGGAAGGTATGCCAATAACAATCATTGAGGCTTTTTCTGTTGGCTGTCCTGTTCTTTGTACACCAGTTGGTGGTATTGTTAATATGATTAAGGAAGGTGAAAACGGAATGCTTTCACACAGTCTTTCTGTTGATGATTATTATTTCATGTTGAAAAGGTTTAGTTGTTTGTCTTCTGAAGAAAGAACACATATGAAATTAATGGCAAGTAAATCATTTGTAAGATATTCGATAGAGAATACTGCGTTTGAATATCTTAAAATTTATAGTCATTAAAAAACAAAAATCATAATTGTAATATTTTATGGCATATAAACATTTAAAATTCCCTGAGAACTCATTGTTCTTGGTGACAGGTGCTGCGGGTTTTATTGGCAGCAACCTTTGTGAAGCGATCCTTGGTATGGGCTATAGTGTGCGCGCACTCGATGACTTGTCTACAGGTAAGCAGAAAAATGTGGATATGTTTAAGGACAATCCCAACTACGAGTTTATCAAAGGCGATATCAAAGACCTTGACACCTGCATGAAAGCGTGCGAAGGTGTAGACTTTGTCCTTAATCAAGCTGCATGGGGGTCTGTACCCCGTTCTATCGAGATGCCGCTTTTCTATTCGCTTAACAATATTCAGGGAACACTGAATATGTTAGAGGCTGCTCGTCAGAATGGTGTTAAGAAGTTTGTTTATGCATCTTCAAGTTCTGTGTATGGTGATGAGCCAAATCTTCCAAAGAAGGAGGGTGTTGAAGGTAACTTGCTTTCTCCATATGCTGTGAGCAAGCGTTGTGATGAGGAATGGGCGAAACAGTATACTCGTCACTATGGACTTGATACTTATGGCATGCGTTATTTCAATGTTTTTGGTCGTCGTCAAGATCCTGATGGAGCATATGCAGCAGTGATTCCTAAGTTTATTAAGCAATTGCTAAATGGTCAAAAGTGCCGTATCAATGGTGATGGCAAGCAGTCTCGTGATTTTACTTACATTGAAAACGTTATTGAAGCCAACCTTAAGGCTTGTCTTGCTCCTCATGAAGCTGCAGGTCAAGCATTTAATATTGCATACGGAGGTCGTGAGTATTTGATTGACATCTATTATGGTTTAACCAAGGCCCTTGGTGTAGATATAGAACCCGAATTTGGCCCTGACCGTGCTGGAGATATCAAACATTCTAACGCTGATATTAGCAAAGCAAAACATCTGCTAGGCTACGACCCTCAGTATGACTTTGTCCGTGGTCTGAATGAATCTATTGAATGGTATAGAGCAAACTTGTAGAACAACAATAGTACATATAACAATGAAGGATACTAAAATTTGTGTAATCGGACTCGGTTACGTTGGCTTGCCTTTGGCACGCTTGTTTTCAACAAAATACCCCACTGTGGGGTTTGATATGAACCTGAAGCGCTGTGATGCATTGATGGCTGGACATGACGCCACTTTGGAAGTAGCAGATGATATTCTTCAGGATGCTATAAAGAATCATGGTTTCATCTGCACCAATGACATTGAAAAGATTAAGGATTGCAACTTTTATGTAGTTGCCGTTCCTACTCCCGTGGATGCGGATAACAATCCTGACTTGACTCCATTGGTTGGCGCATCGACCACAGTTGGTAGAGTAATTAGCAAGGGAGATGTAGTGGTTTACGAATCCACGGTATATCCTGGTGTAACTGAAGACGAGTGCATCCCCGTTGTGGAGAAGGTCAGCGGCCTCAAAATGAATGTAGACTTCTATGGTGGGTACAGCCCTGAACGTATCAACCCTGGTGACAAACAACACACCGTTGAACACATCAAGAAGGTTACTTCGGGCTCTACCCCAGAGATTGGTAAGTATATCAACGAGGTTTATGGTTCTGTTATCACGGCTGGTACTCATTTGGCACCCACCATTAAAGTCGCTGAGGCGGCTAAGGTTATCGAGAACAGCCAGCGTGATATCAATATTGCATTTGTCAACGAGCTCTCCAAAATTTTCAACAAGATGGGAATAGATACCCTCGATGTCCTTGAAGCTGCTGGCACCAAGTGGAACTTTCTTCCGTTTCGTCCAGGTCTGGTCGGTGGCCACTGTATAGGTGTTGATCCGTACTATCTTGCCCAGTGCGCACAGCGTCATGGATACAATCCAGAGATTATCCTTGCCGGACGTCGGATGAATGATGGTATGGGAGAGTATGTAGCCACTGAGACTATTAAGCTGATGTTAAAAAAGGGCATTCAAGTTCTGAACTCTGAGATCATAATCCTTGGATTTGCGTTCAAGGAAAACTGCCCGGATGTCCGTAACACTAAAGTCATTGACATCTACAAGGCATTGAAGGAATACAACCTCAATATTACCGTTTACGATCCTTGGGCGAATCCTGCTATTGTGGAGCATGAGTATGGTATCAAAGTAGTGAGTGAACTGCCTACGCAGAAGTTTGATGCAGCTATAGCTGCGGTTGCTCACAAAAAGTTTGACGGGATGGATGTTCCTTCTTTGTTGAAAGGGAGGCATGTCATCTTTGATGTGAAGTGTATGTTGAACCGAGAAATCGTAGATGGCCGTCTGTAGGGCAAAAGATTCTTTGTTTTGAATATTCGTAGTAATACAAAATGAGAGTATTGTTAGCGGCTCCAGTTTCGGGACCAGCAGGGGGTATTTGTCGCTGGACAAAGCATATTAAGGCTTACTATGAGTCGTTAGACGACAAGCCCGTGAGTTTGGAGATATATGATTTGGCTCGTAGCGAATTCATCCCTGATGATATTCCTTTGATGCCACGGCTTAGGTTGGCGATAAAAGATTACGGCTCTATCCTGAAAGGTTTTAAGTCAGCCTTGGGTTATAATCAATTTGATGTGGTTCATTTAACTTCAAGTGCCGGTCTTGGCCTCATTAGGGATTTAATAATGATTAGAATAGCTCATAGTAGAAAAGTAAAAATCATTATTCATTTTAGATTTGGCAGAATTCCTCAACTCTTTGTGCATAAAAATTGGGAATATCATCTTTTGTCGATAGTCCTACGTAAGTCTGATAAGGTAATTATTCTTGACAAGAGTAGTTATGATACGTTGGCTAATGATGGCTATTCTAATATTGAGTTGTTGCCAAATCCTTTGGCCCCAGGAGTTATGCAAACTATTTCAAAATATGGAACAATAAAGAGAGAACCTGGAGTATTGCTTTTCACGGGTCACTGTATTGCAACAAAAGGGATATTTGAATTAGTTAACGCATGTAGAGGTATTCCCGGAATACGACTGCGTCTAGCAGGTTCTATTCACAATGATGTTAAAGAGCAACTTCTTGAAATCACCGACCACGAAGAATGGTTGGAGATAATGGGGGAACAACCGTATGATGAGGTTATAAGGCAAATGCTCTCATGTGACATTTTTGTGCTTCCCACTTATACAGAAGGATTCCCCAATGTTATTCTAGAAGCTATGGCTTGTGGATGCGCCATTATTACTACACCAGTTGGAGCCATACCAGAGATGCTAGAGTCGGAGAATGAAAAGCAATTCGGAATATTGACACCGGTAAAAGATGTTGATTCATTAAAAAGAGCAGTCTTATCTTTTTTAAGTGAAAATGTAATGAAGGAAAAGTGCGGAGATAATGCACGGAAGAGGGTGATTGAACGATATACCATGGAGGCTATTTGGCCAAAAATGGTTGATATTTGGAAAAAAATATAACAATGCAAGCATCGATGTCAAATCTTAAACAGAATAGTTTTATCAGAGGAGCGTTCTTTAGTTTTTCTAGATTTAAGAGTTACTTTGTGAATAAGAGTAAATTCGGGGAATGTGCACATAATGTAATAATTACGCCGCCAATAAATGTGGGAAACCATAAAAACATATACCTCGGAGAGGGTGTATGTATAGGAGCTTATGCATATATCTCTGCGACCAATGCTAAATTTATTTGTAAGGGGCATTGTGCGATAGCTGAAAACTTGACGGTTCATACGGGCAATCATGCGCGCGTGGTAGGAAAATTTGTCAGTGCGATTACTGAAACCGAGAAACCGAAAGGATATGACCAAGATGTCATCGTAGAAGAAGATGTGTGGATAGGTTCCAATGTGACGTTGCTTGCATGGATTACCATAGGAAGAGGAACAACGGTTGCGGCTGGTGCTGTCGTAGTCAAAACTATGCCTCCGTATTGCATTTGTGGAGGGGTTCCTGCAAGATTTATTAAGTTCTATTGGACAATCGATCAGATTCTGGAACATGAGATGAAACTATACCCCGAAAATAAAAGGTGTAGTCGCGAACAATTAGAACTTATATTCGAACAATGGGGAAACAAAAAACAAGAAGTGGTGTATTAGATTGAAACGCCATTTGACATCATTTGGAACGTAATCCCGCCACACACAAAAAAAAATATTTAACGGATACTTATGCCGAGTCGTCAGACATATAATCCAGTTATTAAGAAATGGATTCTCTGCATCATATACTAGGGATTGTCGTGAAATGTCAGAAAACTTTCTAACAAAATGATTGCCAATATGATAGAAATTTGTGTCTTTGACATATAAACAAAAATTCCTCCAACCGGCCAGGAAAAGCTGAATTTGGAGGAATTGCAAAAAACCTTGCGATGTCAAAAGTACAAAATTTTGCTGAAATAACACCAAATATTCCATTCACAGAGTTCGATTTTTATGATCTCTATAAATCAACATTCGAGAAGAGCGAGTTGGGTAGGGTAAAGAAGTTGCTGTCCGAAACTGCTTTATTATCGACCCAACCAAACCGCTGACAAACTACAAGTTGTTGGATGACATAATTTTGGAGTTGTCCAGCAAGTTGAAGATCCAACAACAGCAGGACATACTTGCAGAGATGTGGAAACCGCATATGCAGAATCTTGATACGATATACACGGATGCCACCTGCTATGAGAGCGAAATGCGATACCCAACTGATCCCAAGTTGTTGTGGGAAGGGATAGAGAAGAGCTACGAGACGATGTGTGAGATGAGTAAAAGACTGGGAACACATCGTCCAAGGACGCAATATCTTGATGTTCAGAAGGTAATCTGATTTATAGGAAACAGCGCAAGCGCTCAAAGAGTCAGAATAGAAAGATGACGCGCAGATTACTGGATCTGCTTGAAAAGATACTGAAAGAAATCAGGAAGATGGAGAGGGAGATGGATAAAGCCCGCCAATAGCTTACAGTCAAAGAGAGAGGAGACCTAGATATCATCACCAAGATGTATCGCCAGCAGAAGAAGCACTTCCAGAGCAAGGACTGTCGCGAGAGCATAAAGGACAGGATAGTGAGCATCAACAAGTCATATGTGAGGCCAATCGTGAGGGGAAAGGAGGTGAAGAGAGGGCGTCCGTTCAGTGAGGAGAAGAAAGAGAAAGACCTTGTCCGCCGGGAACTTGCCAGAGTGAGGGCGACAGCGATGGAGGGCTCGTTTGGGACGCAGAAAGAGCATTAAGACTTGAAGAGAGTCAAAGCCCGGACAAAGTTGACTGAAATCCTGTATATCTTCTTCGGCATCCACACGGCGAACGTGGTTCAGTTGGCGGCCAGGATAGAGCAAAGAGCTCGTTTGTCGGCTGCCTGACACGAAAACTTGCAGTCAATGCGGATCTCTTATGGGAGAACTATATCCTTGTTATGAAAAAAAATACAAAAAATCCGGTCGAGACGGCCGGAAATAGATATAAAATTGAAATTTTGATGAGTCGAACGCAGAAATTGAAGGAATTGACTGCTGCTTCGCTCAGATTGAAAACATTAAACGACAATCCCTAATTACAATATGCAGAACCTGGACAAATACTTCTTTGAAGGACAACTTGGTACGAGTTTATTGTTTTGATAAGTTTGTTGCTTCGTTACCGCTGATAGATAAGGAGCTATTAAAAAGAAAGAATGATTACAAATATACCACCCATCGACCAAATCAAAACTCTCGTCGAGAGCGAAAGTCTCTCGTTCTTGATAGGCGCCGGTTTCGGTAAGAACATCAGCACAGTCTTCCCATTTTGGAAAGAACTGCTTACCGATGCGATATGGGAGAAGTATGGATTGGACAAAGAGCCAGAACTGAACCAGAAGGAAGAGGCGCTGGTGAATAAGGTGATACGCGAGCATGGACTGCTTGGAGTTGCGTCAAAGATAGTTTCGGATGCCGGTTTCCACGAGGCGGTGGATGACTACATTGAGCAGCATACACCATATCTTGACTTGGCAGAAGATGGGAGTGTTGTGCTGAAAAAAGCAGGAAAAGAACTTGCAGACAAGGTGTCGCTTGACTGCCACCAGTTGCTGCGGCAGTTGAATATAAAGAATATCTACACGTTCAACTACGACAATGCGTTGGAGTTCTGTCTTGGTGACAAGAGGATATTGAGCAAAGAAAAGGCAGAATTGGAAGGCGATCTTAGAAAGACTGAGTATAAGAGAAGGTTACTTCAAGATGAATATAGCATTTTCCTTCAAGAAGCAGAGAGGACGAAGAACGGCCTTTCTTCCTTGACCAGAGAAGGAGAAAGTAGGGGCGATTTAAAAAGCGTGGAGGTGCACAAGGACCAAGAAAAGAAGAACAGCGAGTATTTAGAACGCCTAAAAAGGTTGGATGCAAAGGTCTTCAACCTCACCAACCGACTGAAGGAGATTCAGAAGAAGTTGGATGACAGTTATCTGGTTATATCGAGGTCATCGGACATCGCTCAAACGGATGATGGACGCAACATATACAAGATTCACGGAAGTCTGCGTCTGAGCCAAGAAGAGGATTACGGTTTTGATGGGGACAAACATGCACATTACATTATCACACGAGAGGATTATGAAAGCTATGAAAGGAAGCATGGAGCATTTGTCAATTTGATGCGGATAGATTTGCTCAGAAAGCGCTTCTGTATAGTTGGAGTATCAGGAGGTGATGCCAACTTCTTGGCTTGGATAGGATGGGTGAAGGATGTGCTAGACAAAACTGGAAATGAGGATGGTTTGCAGCAGAAGCACTCATTCTTTGTATATGCTGGAACAGATGACCTGGGCAGGGATATGAAGCAGATGCTGGAGAATCATTTCATCATTCCCGTCATACTTAAAGACTACTTCCCGAATGCCGCTGATGATACGGATAGGGTGAAACTGTTTTTGGAGTACATTCAGCCGAGCATCAACAACACGACGAAAATGGTCAAGTTGTGGAAGGATGTGGACAGAGCCAGCCTTGAGCAGGGTAGATCATTTTCGATGGACAAAGTCGCATTACGGCAGTTATGCGAATTGTCAAAGAAGAACATGTTCTTCAAACCGTCATCGCCAGTACATTATGCGACTGTTACTGTGGAAGACTCGTCATATCGCTATTTGAAAGATGCTGATGACGACAAACTGAAGGTGATGATTGCTGCAGCACGTTGCTCACTGCTTCCCGTGGCGCCCAGTTTACTAGCACAGATGAAAACCGCCAGTACGAAAAGCAAAGATACATACATCAAAGAAGGACTTGGCTATGTGACCCGCAGGCAGAAACTGCTCTATGCCCCACAGACATTGACAAGAGCAGAAATGGTTGGAGATGGCTATACCGCCATTCTGAAGCGTCTGTATTTGTATGACTTTCCTAACGAAAAGGAATGCGCGTTTACTTGTGAGACAGGACTAGACCGTATCCGTCTTTATTCCTTGCAACGGATGCTGTTTAGTCGCTCGAAGATTGACTTGCGTGAGGATAGCATTGTTTCGATGTTCGCAAATCCACAGGAGTTGACGCTTGTCAACGATTGGTTGAACTGGTTGGAAAGAGATCTTGAGAGCCCCATCAAGGAGGCAGCGAAGAAATACAGAGAGAATTACAAAACATACCATTTGAGTGAGTATGTGGAGGCTTATCTGAAGGAAATGCGTGAAAAGAAGGAGCCTGACCCATACGGAAACGTCACGGAAACCATTTACCTGGATGGTAGGCTGTTTGGGTATGAGAATGCAGCGGTGCTGCTGAACTCGCTGATAGAGCTGGGAGTGACATTTGCGGGACATACTGTGCTGACGGACAAAGACTGGGTGGATCTGGTACACGAACTGATGCCGTACTATCCTTATCCGATAGTATTCTATACGATAGCAAGAGGTAGCAAAGAGTCGGTAATAAAACGAGTGGCACAGGAACTGATGTATGACGGGCATTCATATACTATTGCATCGGATATTCTGAAACGCTTGTTGAAGGCTCTGTGCAATGAGAATGTCCCAGGTTGGATGATGGGTACAATGGCACAATTTACAAGGTGCCTGTTCGTGGCTGTGTCGGTGTCGAAATGGGGTAAGCCGTTCAAAGAGATAATCATCCCTTGTATGGATTATGCAGACAAAAAAGCAGAGTACAACACGCAAAAAGCTTTATACGGGATGGTCAGCGCTGGTGTGGAATATATTAGGGATAAGCGGATGAAGCTGATGCTCCTGAAGCGTGTACTTGAGGCCAAGATTACCGAACAGACAGACAACTATCTGAATTTGATCGCCATCGCGGCCAAAGAGGGCGTTGCGGCCAAGGACTTTGCCCCTCTTGCAGAATTGCTGGTTGGTTTTGCGCAAAAGAAGAAAGACCGTTTGCAGTCGTATATTCTCATCAACCTGTCACCACTGTTAGGCAGGGATGATATGCTGAAGGTATGTGACGTGTTGGAAGCGCAAGCCTTAAGAGACAATCAACTTGCAGTTCCGTATGCATATCTGATAAGATTGGTGCGAGAGAAGGCATTGGCTTTCAAGGCAAAGATTGCCGCAAGGGAAGATGTGTGGCAGTCTGGAATCAGTGGCTTTGGAGCCAGAATGGGCGGGGGCCATGTGAGGGTGAGTCAGGTGGACAAGATTCTGCACTTTGACGATAGACAGGTGTTGCATATCTGGGACGATATTGTGCTGACTTTGAAGAAAGTGAACGATAGGCTAGACCATTCACGGAACCCGATAATGGATCAAGGGATGCTGTCGAGTGAAAATACATACCGTGAGATGGTGATGGACATGCAACTATTTGTACATAATCACGCCAATCAGTTGCAGAGCAAGCAGAATTATGAGGACGTGGTGGCCGACTTGGAGCAAACCTATAATCGTTGCTGCTTTGGTAAGACCATTCTTCAGATGATTTCTGATGACGAAATGTACAGGGCAATACGAGGGATGATGATACGGACTGAGATCGATGGAATAGAGTCTCTTACAGCCGAGTATAAGGCATTAGTGAGTTGCCTGCTGGCTAAGAAGTCAACATCTGTCAACCACCTGTTCTCGCATCTGTCGTGGGTGATGAAAGAACACAAGGAGTTCTTCGGGCAGCAGGAGTTTTTGAGTTTGTTCATGGCTATTTTGGATTCGTTTGAGAAATATTTCGGGACGGATAGGCTTCCTGAGAGGTGGGATATATGTGGCTGCGAAAAAGAGAAAGCGGAGAGTTGTTTGATGGAAATTTCGAAAGTGTTGAACGATTGGGGCTATAGGCATCCTTTCTGGACAAGGTATGAGAAACAGTTCTTTGTGAAGTAATGGAAGATAAGAAGGACTTGCAACATTTCATCCTCACCCGCTTCAACCTCCTTATCTTCAACAAAGATAAAGAGGGGCAGAAGGTTAGGTCGGCATCGTGGTTGGAGCATCGGTTTGCGCTTTTTGAGCGGTATTGCTTGCCGTCAATCATTGCCCAAACGTGTCAGTGCTTCAGGTGGATAGTACTGTTTGACAGCACGACTCCAGAGCGGTTAAAGGAGAAGATTGCGGAGTACCAGAAGAGTTGTCCGCAGTTGAAACCGGTGTATGTGATGCCGGAGAGTGGACGCTTCTTCTCACAGATATTTAGAGACGAAGTCGTCAAAAGAGTTCAAGAGGTTAAAAAGTTCGATGGTTTAAGTAGAGTTCTGACGACTTACTTGGATAATGACGATGCGTTGAATGCGCAGTTTGTGGAGGATGTACAACGGAGGGCAGAGGCTTTGCCAGATGGGACGTTTATTACATACGATAGCGGCTACCAGTTCTTCACGGATTACAACTATATGATGCGTATCAACTTCCCGAGAAATCACTTTATGAGTGTGGTCGAGAGCGGAAATGCATCAATTGTGAAGACGATTTATGGATATGGGAGTCATTATTACATCAACAAGATAAAGGGTGTTAGAATTGAGCACGTGAAGGACTTACCCATGTGGTGCGAGGTGATTCATGATAGGAATATGGGTAACGATGCGTACTTCTTGCGGGCTAAGATGGTGAGGGATGCTGATGGTTTCGGTTTCATGGTTCATGGTTCGTCAGGCTCACCAACGGATTCAAGTATCAGGTGTGGTCTGAGACTATATCTGTTTAGGTTCTTGCCGAGATATGTGAGAACTTTTGTGAGGAGAATAGGGTACTTTTTCTTTGGAAGGCACTGGTGATGATCAAAAAGAATAAAAACGAATATACATAGTGAAGATACTATTTGTTTGTCAATACTTTTATCCGGAGGTGTTCAGGGGGAACGACATCGCGTTCCACTGGGCTGAGGATGGGCACGAGGTGCACGTGGTTTGTGGGGTGCCGAACTACCCGGACGGAGTGTTCCATAAGGGATATGGATGGTTCAAGCGTCGTCATGAGGTGATAAATGGTGTGAAGGTGACTCGTCTGCCTATCATCCCTCGTGGTAACAACAAGATTATGCTGATGCTGAACTACTTCAGCTATCTGGTGGTGGCATGGATGTGGATGTTGTTTCATGCTATTTTCCACAAGTATGACAGGGTATTTGTACAACAGTTGTCACCGGTGATGATGTCTGCTCCTGCCGTGTTGTATAAAAAACTACGTCACGTGCCACTTTATACGTGGGTGTTGGATTTGTGGCCAGAGAGTCTGACTGCTGCCGGGGGGATTAATAACAAGTATGTGCTAGGTTTCTTTAAGCATTATGTAAAGAAACAGTATAGGCATTCGGACATAATTCTTACCAGCTCTCGGAGTTTTGAGAAGAGTATTCTGGAGTACGGCCCGTATAAAGAAAAGATAGTCTATTATCCGCAGTGGTCAGATGGAAATAACGGGGAGATGGTTAAACCGGATAGTGCTCCAGTTATTCCTAATGGCTTTAAGTTGATGTTCGCAGGGGCTGTAGGAGAAGCGCATGGCTTTGAGTGTACGATGCAAGCTGCATTGCTAACCAAGGAGCATCGGGACATCAAATGGATCATAGTTGGCGATGGTCGTAAACTTGATTGGGTCCGTGGTTTCGTGAAAGAGAACGGACTAGAGGAGACGGTTTATACACTTGGGCGGTTCCCGGCTGAGACGATGCCGTGGTTCTTCAATCAGGCGGACGTGATGCTGGTGACGCTGAGTGATGATCCGTTGTTCAAGTTGTATGCTCCGGCCAAGATTTCTTCGTATATGGCAGCAGGGAAGCCCATCGTGGCAGTGCTGAATGGCGAAGGGGCGGAGGTGATTCGTGACGCGGGTTGTGGATGGACGCTGGCTGCGGGAGATGCGGAAGGGTTTGCGAAGTTGGCTATTGTACTTTCTAGAGAAGATGCCTCAGAATTGGCTGCAAAGGGTGCTAATGCAGCAAAATACTACAACGAGCATTTTGTGAAGGAAAAGTGCTTGAAGAAATTGGATGACTTGATGGGCATAGCTTGAATACTGATGGACACGAATTTACACGAATTATTCATACAATTGTTGAGAGTGGGAATCGGAGCTGCGGAGTCGGCTACGATACCTGAAGACGTGGACTGGGAGGCACTGAAGGGGCTGTCTGCTGAGCAAGGGCTGCTGGCGGTGGTACTAGATGGAATGGACAGTCTGAACGCGAATTTCGCGGATGGCTTGAATAAGATGTCGAAGAGGGCGCGGCTGGAGTGGATTGGTGAGGTGCTGCAACAGGAGCAGATGAACGCAATCCAGCAGAAGGCGGCAGGAGAGATGGCGTTATTGTTTCATGAGAACGGCATCAGGACGTATGTATTGAAAGGAGCCGTGATCGCGGAATGCTATCCGAGACCGGAGCATAGGAGTAGCGTGGACGTGGATTGCTTCCTCCTTCCAGAACGGAGTGATTTCAATGCATGGGAACTTGGCAACTCTATCGTAAGTTCTAATGGTTTTGAGGTGGCGACTGATTTCTATAAGAACAGCACCTTTTTCTTTTCGGGCCTGACGGTAGAGAATCATAAGTTCTTGACGCCATTCCGTGGCAATAAGAAACTAAAGGCTCTCGAAAAGGTTTTGCAAGCGTTGCTGCGTCAAGATAAGGGTGAAGACAAGTTCGAAGAAACGTATCTATTTCGCCCACCAGTTATGGTAACTGCGCTATTCTTGATAGAGCACGCGTACTCGCATTTCCTACATGAGGGGCTGACGTGGAGGATGGTGCTGGACTGGGTGATGTTCTGCCGGAAGCACAGGGAGGAGATTGACTGGAAGGTGTTTGAGGGGTATGTAGATGAGTTCGGGTTCAGGATGTTCTATGAAACATTTTCACGATTGGGACAATATCTCATCGGAGATGTTCAAGAACTCAAGAGTTTAAGCGAGCAAGAACTGAGGGTGCTCGATGATATTTGGGCTCCTCTTGATTTACACGAGACGGTTACTGGAGTAATTGGGAAACTGGCCTTGGCCGGGAACACGTGGAGAGCGAGGTGGAAGTACCGTGATTACACGGATATATCGTGGTTCAAAGCTTTGTGGATTCAAGCAAAGGGATTTCTGTTTGAGAAGGAACCGAGGTTGGATTAAGATAACCGAGAATAATCTTAGGCATTATGAATATTTGGTAGACTTACGGAATTATCGCTCTGCTATTGGTAGTGGTGGAGCTACACGGATCGCTTCACGGAAGTCTTGCTGCCCAGGATAGATAGGATGTTAGACGAGATTCAGCAAGACACATTCGAAAAGGATGAAACAAGGATCTGGAAGGATGGTGAAACGGACGTGCTTCTTCCCCATGCTGACAACGATGTGATATTTGTCTTTACTCATATACTTCAACACTTCTTTAAGGGTGGCATCGGCGTAAGACAAATATGTGATTGGTGCCGGTTATTATGGACATATCGCAATGAGATAGATCATTTCAAATTTCTCTTATTCACAGCCTGCAATATACATTTGATAGATTACATATCTTCCCTAAAGATTCCCTCGCTTTCTATATCCCATACCTGTTCGCAGGCTCGCGGGATACATTGAAAGGCAAGGGGTAATAATGTAAAATGAATAATTAGGGACTGTCGTGAAATCCCTAAAAAGCTCTCTACTTTCTTAATGAGCTGATTGACAAGGTGATATAAAATTTGTGGCCTTGAAAAAGGGGAAAGAATTCCCCCAACCACCGTCTAAAGTGAGAAATTGGGGGAATCGCAAAAACAATCTGCATATCAAAAATACGAAGTTTTTCTGAAATAGTGCCAAACTTTGCGTTTCCGGAGTTCAATTTTAATGACCTCTATAGGTCGATGTTTGAGAAGAGTGAATTGGGCAGGATAAAGAAGTTGCTTCCTCTCCGCGAGATGGCAGAGAACTTCGGGTTGGTAAGGAAAAGCTTGAGGCCGAAGCTAGGACGCAAGTCGTTCTTTACTCCTGAAGGGAAGACCAAGGCGAAACGGACAGAAATCTTGTATATCTTCTTCGGCATCCACGCGGCAAACGTAGTGCAGTTGGCGGACAGAATAGAACAAAGAGCGCGTTTGGTGTCGGCTTGACGTGGAATCATGCAGTCAATGTGGAGTTCTCGGGGGGGGGACTATACCCTTGTATGAAAAATAGACAAAAAATCCGGCCGAAACGACCGGAAATAGATATATAACTGAAATCTTGCTGAGTCGGACGCAGAAATTGAAGGGATTGACTGCTGCTTCGTTCAGATTGAAAGCATTAAACGACAATCACTAACCATAGGGGAAGTAACAGTTCTAAAATCACTATGTTATGAATGGGAAATGTAGAAAAATACTCGGGTGGATAATAATATTGATTGTTTTTCTGATTCCGTTGACAGTGTACTTTTACCAATTTCATTACCTTAGTGACGATCCAAATGATTGGGGTGCGTTTGGGGCATATGTTGGTGGAGTTTATTCCGTATTCGTCGCGATTTTTGTTATCATGCTAACTCGTTCTCTTGAAAAGAAAGATCAAATTCAAAAGGATAAGCAAGCGACGGCAAAGGCTTTGTACAAGCAAATCGTTGAGGTGAAAGAGACGATGAAACAGAACAGTATCGATAAGCTCGTTAAGGATATTAATGCCAGTGAATTGTATCTGTCCGAGAAACTTATTAAAAAGTTAAGGGCATTATATGATTCTTTCGTTGAGTCGAAGGCAAATAGTGCAGGTGCTGATTATAATCAAGTTTCTGATGTACTTGGCGATTTAAAGGATATCTACAATGAATATGGTTTTTAAGACTCCTGAAATATTCAACCACCTTTATATCAGAGAGTTTCTTAATAGTATTAGGGATTTGTTCTTGCTGTCCGGGAAACAAGTACCAGAGGTGTTTTCTGATGTAAAAGGCACAAGGAAGGTAAACATTATCGGGGCACTTCTTGTTTATAAGTTTCTCGATTATTCTGTTCACAACCATTGTTTCCTTAATCCAAAGACTAACATAAATGCCAAGAATATCATTACTTCTGAACTTATTTCTATGGGATTTAAGAAGTTGGTTGAGGAGAACTTTAATGAACCGATCCCATTGGATAAAGAACTCAAATTTCAAGATAATGGGGATTGCTTTATTTCCCCCACTGTTTTAGAGAAGGATACAGCTATTTCCGGATATGGCAAGCAGAATGAGTTAAAGATATCCAATTATTATGCATCCAATGATTTGATAGCTTCAACAATTCTATCATGTATGGGAGAGATATCTTCAAATTTCCAGGAGCACGCTGAGATTGATACTCGTTCCGTGATAGTCGCTAAAGGAAATAAAAGTCACTTTGAGATAGCCTGTGCTGATAATGGAATAGGAATTGTATCTTCGTTGAAGAGTATGTATAGAAAGAAATATAACAAGTCGGAGTATAAATTGTTAGAGGAATCCATTAAGAAAGGGATTTCTTCTAAACTTTCTGAAAGCCATATGGGATGTGGTCTGTGGCTGGTAAATCAGTACGTTACTAGCTCCAAAGGCTATTTTTGTATGTATTCAGAGAATGCCTATTTGATTAATAAAAAAGGAAGAATCAAATGTGGTGAAAGTCCTTATTGGAAAGGAACCATAGTATATTTAGACATTCCTCTCGGCAACCCTGCATGTTTTGCCGATGTGTTACAGAGTGTTAAACCAAAGAGACAATATATTTGATAATGATACCATATTCTTTTGACCAGTATTCCCCATCTCTGAGTGACAAAAAAACGGCACAATCCATATATGATGAATTGAGTCGGTTAAACCTCAGAGAAAATAGAGTTGAGATAGATCTCACAAAAATGGTTGCGATGACAACGTTGTGCGCAAGAATCATTTTTGGCCGATTATATCTGGATTTAGGTAATGAGTTATTTTCTCAAAATGTGAACATCAAGGGGGTCTCTGAAGCATTAAGTATTGTTATAAATTGGGGGATTGAATCGGCAATAGAAAATAAAGACCTCTAGTATCTTCTGGCGACAGAATCAAGGATGAAACTCTTTGAACGGAACAGATACTGGATGAGATTTTTGCTCCTTCGAATCGTGATGAGGATTATAGGCGGATTTCGCAGATGCTGATACTGGTGGCGAATGCTTATGGCGCAGTATCTGTGGGACGGGGAGGCTGGAGAGGTGTGGAGCCGTTCCCGCCGCAGTCGGTGGATACGATTTGCTTGAGACTGGGTGATAATGCTCCGAAATTTGTATGGCATAGCATAGAGGTATTTGAACCTACACTCATCATTGAAGCAAAGGAAGACCGGTATGACGAGGACGGAAATGAACAGTTTAAGATTGAATCGTCCGAAGCTCAGCAGCTAGGTTAGAGAATTGCCTCGGCGATCTGAAGAAGAACATCGAGTACCTATAATCGGAAATGAGAAATGCAGCAAAATCGGAAATGAGACTGCAGCGAAAATGGCAACAAGAGTACGACAAATCGGTAATAAGAGTGCAGCAAAAACGGTAACACAGTACATCGTTATTTTGAATATTAATTCCGACTTTCGTGTCATAATTTTTAGCTAAGGTGTTATGATAGAGAAGGATCGCAAAGCACTCAGTCGACTGATTATGTGCGACAAGATCAAAAGGCTCTACGAAGTGGAGCATCGTCCAATACGGTGGATTGCGCGGAAATGAATCTGGAAATCTCAGAGTAACATGGGATATAACTCCTTATCGGATATCTGGGCATACTTTGATGTCGTAGAACGTAAACGATTCGCATCTCACGACATTACAGCCGCCTTGTCAGAACTCCCTAAAGAGGGCTCGGAGGCCGAATTGTGCAGGTTTGAATCCCTGGCCTTCAGTTTTATCACGCATAAGGGGCGCAATGAATGGGGAACATATTATGCTTCTCAGTGTACGTTCACCAAGAAGGATACAGGAGAAAAAGTTCATGTGCCAGATATCAAAGATATCACGCCGGAGATTATCGCCTATTGGGAAACTCGTGCCGCCAAGGTTGTCAATCCTCTTCTTAAAATGCGCTATACTGGATTGGTATATGACTTTAAATGGAAAGTGAGTCATGAGAAGCCCGACTATAAGTCAATATGTAAGGCAAATGTGGAGGCCATAATTGATGTGGTAAATGAGGATTATCCCAGATATGAAACTGTTGAACTAGACTATGCAGCGCGAGCACTACAGCTTGCCATTCAATTTAAAAACACGGATCTTCAGCAGCGTGTCGTTGATGCTTATTATAATGCTCATAAAAGATTGGCAACAGATGATTCAAAATCCGGTATTTGGGGAATTATTGTACAATCGATGATTTCGCATCGTGATTTATTTGACAGGTATGAAGTGGATCTTTTAGCCGAGAATCTCCAACGGTTAATGAGATTAGAGAAGCAGGCTCTTACGGAGGGAGCGCAGACTGATCGATATGCCCATATTATGGAAGATCAGGTAGATATCCTTTGTGAGTATTATCGCACCATCAGGGAGAATGACAGGATTGAGAATCTGTTGGATAGATTGCTTTTGTGTTTAAAGAAATCCATTCCTATTCGAGGCGGAATGTGGGGGCAGATAATGCTTGAACAAATGCAGGCTCGCTATCGGAAATATAATCTGAATAAAAAAGCGAACAAATTGTATCTAGAAATCAGCGACTTGGGGCGACTCGCTCTCAAAGAAATGAAACCAGTAGAGTACTCTATACCTATTGATGGTAAAGTTGTGGAGTCTTTTTTACAAGAGGCTGTCCGTGGTACATTACAAGAAGCTATTGTTCGGTATATCGTTGAATATATACCAATTAGGCAAGAGGAAATCCGCCAGCAGAAAGAAAACGCAGAAAAGTATCCACTAATGTATATGGTTGAGACCGTCACAATTGACTCGTCCGGTAACACAATAAACAGAATAGGTGTCGGTAAAGATGCTGACGAACAAAAACTACATCATAGTATGTATGAGAATATTAAATTTGCTACACCGCAGATGCATCTTCATATGGGAAGACTTCGTCAGGAAAAGCAACTTACATTGGAGTCTTTGTTGGAATTGTTTGATGGTTCGCCACTTATTACAGAAGACAATCGTGATTTCTTGGTAAAAGGCTTTGAGGCATATCTTAATGGTGAAAATATGATTTGTTGTCATGTTCTGATTCCATTGTTTGAAGCATTATTGAGAAGGCTGATGGAAATGAATGGCGCAAGCATTTTATGCGCACAACAGGATCCCAAAGAGGGTAATCGATATTTGTCCCTAGATGGTCTCTTGGACTCCAATGTCGCGAAAGAGTGCTTAAAAGAGGATCTGATAACTTATTTCCGGGTCTTATATGTGAGCCCGTCAGGTTGGAATCTAAGGAATCTCGTTAGCCATGGTTTATTGCCATCAGATAGTTTCAATTATATGATGTCTGATAGGGTTGTTCATTCTATTCTTATTCTGAGTCAATTTCGAGTAAAAGAATAAAAGCTGTTCTTCTCATTGGTGCTTGCATTTTGAACCATGAAGGCAGGTGAACTGATCATTTAATCCAAATACTGCATTGATAGGGGGTTCAACTTATCAGCTGGGGGGGGGAATTTATATCCCTGTCATAGAAAACAGACAAAAAATCCGGTCGGAAAGACCGGAATCAGATATAAATTGAAATTTTGATGATTCGGACACAGAAATTGAAGGGATTGACTACTGCTTCGCTCAGATTTAAAACATTAAACGACAATCCCTAAGTATAGTTCTGAATTATTGCTATCTTTGCAGAGTCTTGAGACAAAGCCTCATTGTGACGCGTGTGACAGATATGTAAGTGAGATTTGACGCTATGATAAGTGCAGAGAAGAATATGTCGGTGGATAAGTTGAGGAGTTACTCTTCAGCTTTTTCCCGTAGTGTTTTCTCTTCAATAATCAGATTCTCGGATTTTACCCGTCTCGACTGGCTGTCAGAGCAATATGATGGGGAGTTGGACGATTGCACTTATCTCACTTATCTATCTTATATCTATAAGACTTTGTCCCGCTTCTACAGGTGCGAGTATGTCTATAAAAACGAGATTATCAATCAGTTGCTTCTGAAGAAATATGGAACGAAGCATACTGTCGCTTTCAATGAATTCAAGGTCGGAGATTCGATTGTTGACTTCGCTATGATGAATGGCGAAAGCAAGGCTTTCGAGATAAAGACCTCGCTTGATTCACCTCGCAGGTTGAAAAAGCAGATGGACGACTATAGGCGTCTGTTCAACCGCTGCTACATCGTGGTTGACGAGTCCGAATTTGATGACTATGCTGGAAGTGTCGATGACGAAGTCGGGATAGTCACATTGTCTTATGATAGGGGGCATATTCGGCTTGAGGAGCGCAGGGCAGCTTCGCTAAAGACAGAAATTGATCCTCATATTATGATGAAGTGTTTAAGGATCTGTGAATATGAGGATATTGTAAGAACTCATACAGGGGCGCTTCCGGATGTCCCTGCCTATGATATGTATGGGGCTTGCGAAGAGTCTATATGTGGAATCTCCCATTTTGAGCTGAACCGTTATTTCTTGGAGGAAGTTAAGAAACGGAAGAATGCAATCGGTTTACTGCAGCATACTCCCAAGGTACTTCGGCAGATGGTCTTGTCTATGAACTTGTCAAAGAAGGAGATGGAGATTCTTCTGAACCGTTTGAATAATCCTATTAACCGTAACTGATATGTATTGTCCGTATTTAAGAGGAAAACAGTTTGAGTTGCTCGCTTTACGCGAGTTTTCTTCTGCATTCCCTGGCAATGAGAAGATTGTTCCTATTATTGAACCGGTGAAGCAACAGCTGTCAGGATTGAATATGGCTGTTGGGGCAATGCTGAAAAATAGAATGAAGTTTGCTATTGTTCTGAATCCTCAAGATGGTGATTTTAAGCATATTTCTGATAATGATGTGTTGAAGGGACTCATAGGGCTTAACCGGAAAAATGATGCGTGGATACCGGCTTACATTTATGGAAATAAAGGAATGGACGTATTGAAGCATGCTGAGGATAATGGACTGGAGCAGATAATGGTTGTTTTCCCCAATGTCGATACGAACAATGAGTCGCAGATGGCGTTCATTTCGAATGAGAGGGTGAAATATGTGGTCGCTGGAAACCTTCGTATGAGCCGAACTACCAAGAAAATCCTGAGGGGGTTGAGTAAGGAGGTTATTTCACTTGAAGATTGCTTTGAGAGCAAAGTAAGAAATGCAGACTATGCAGACAACCCGGATGAACTGTTTAGCGAGGATTTCGCTTTTTATAAGGAGGACGGGTTATATGGTTTTTCAGACTATACACCTATGGCTAAAGAGTATGCGGAAGGCGGTATGCTACCATATGCTATAGCTATACATCTTACCTATCAGAAGTCAGACAGCCAGATTTTCGTGCATCATTTTGTCTCAGACAACAACTTCGACCAATCCAACATCCGAGGGAAATTCCATGAGGCTGCGGTGAAGATTGCCCCGTTTTATGCGGCTGGAGGATATCCTCAGACCCCGGCCGTTGAGGAACTGATTTCCAAAGCGCAGTCGTCAGACGGTTATCCTGGACTTGGATATATCAAGAAATTGAGCATAAAGAATCATCTAGAGTTGATTAACCGCATTTTACCGGAGTAAGGCTATGAGGATATGTGCTGATTGCTTCAATGATGAGGAACTGAAGCTCGCTGTCCGGAATGAGAACGGCATTTCTGGAGTTTGCGATGTCTGCGGAAGAAAATCAAATGTAATAGATGTCGAGGTTCTCAGCGAGTTCTTCTGGGGAGTCTTGAAGTTGTTTACCCCTTGTGATGAGGGACTCAATGTGGTTTCTTTGCTGCAGAGGGATTGGAATCTTTTCGCGGATAAGGCTGCCGGGTCCAAAATTGTCGACTACTTTTTGAGAAGCAGCGGTGATGATTTCGGTTATTCATTAGATGATAAGGTTGATTATGAGTGTGCCGTTCAGCAGATAGTCGGAATTTGGGAGGAACTGAAGACTAGTGTAAAGGAGCGATCCCGTTTTTTTACAAATCTGGATACTTTCAATGAACTAGGACTGATACGGGCTAACTGGACTCTCCCAAAGGGAACTGAACTGTATCGGGCACGAGTAATGTCTCCAGAAAAGAAAATTATTGATAAAGAATGTATGGGTTGCCCACCTTCAGGTAAAGCTACTGCCGGAAGAGCCAATCCTTTAGGTATACCATATCTATATCTGTGTCAGGAGGAAGAGACTACTTATTACGAGGTACGGGCTGTGTACCTGGACAGACTGGCAATCGGTAAATTTAGAGTGTCAAGGGATTTACAAATAATGGATTTCACTCAGAGATTGAGCCTTTACGTTGCCAGCACGCAGTCTTCGGATTGGGGCTTTGACATATCGAACTTCCTTCTTCTGCAGAGCATCAGCCACGATATGTCCAAGCCGCTTCGCCGGTTCGACACGGAACTGGAATATGTCCCGACTCAACTTATTTGCGAGTATTGCAAGTTGAATAAAATAGATGGTATTAAGTTCAGTAGTTCTGTACATAAAGGTGGGACGAATATTGTTTTGTTCAATTCTAATGATGCGGAATGTATGGGTGTGAACTACATTGAGATTAAGAACGTCAAAATTACTTCAACTGAGGATTGAATGCTTTTCTGTACCGAGGCCTGTGAAATAGATTAGTTTAGAAAGGAAGTATCCTTCTGTACCAGCCCAAGGTGCAGGATTTAATTTGCGATAAAGCCTGAATCAGCAGACGCTAAAATTTGTTTTTCAAATGCTTCAGAATGCCACCTTTTGAAGAAGGAAATGAAGATGACCGTTATTCCTATGAGTGATGCTATCGTTGACGCATATGGAGGAATGGCACTTAAGGATAGAAACTTCACTTTTGAAGACAAGGCATTCTATTTTGACAATAGCATCGGACTAAATTTTGTCAATTAAGAACTTTCTGGATAATCAAATATTTATTATCCTCAATCATAAACTGTCTATCTTACCCTGCTGTGCACAAGTGGTGATAATTCTATAATCCAATCCTAATGAACAAATATCTCCTGTACGGCCTGACAGCCGTACTTCTTTTTGTGTTAGAAGTGCTCTATTTCCGTTTGGCGGAGCATTTCAACATCGTTGACAAACCTAACGTGCGCTCGTCGCACTCCAGCGTTGTCCTGCGTGGCGGGGGAATCATTTTCCTGCTGGGCGTCTGGCTTTGGTGCACATTTTTCGGATTTCATTACCCGTTGTTTCTTGCGGCGGTTACGCTCGCTGCAGGAATCAGCTTCATCGATGACATATATTCGCTGCCGGATTCGGTGCGGCTTGTCGTGCAGTTCATTGCAATGGGGCTGATGATTGGGCAGATTTTCCTTTCTGACTCCAGCGCCTTTGCGTTCGGCGAGAGCCTGTGGGCGAAGATTATATTTGTGGTCATTGCGCTGATTGTCTGCGTCGGGGCGACGAATATCTACAACTTTATGGACGGTATTAATGGAATAACGGCGGGATATTCCTTCGCGGTACTTGTGCCTCTCGCATTGATGGACTGGAAATTGGAATTCATCGAGCCGTCGTTTCTGCTCGTGATGATGCTTGCGGTGCTGGTGTTTTCGTTCTTCAACTTCCGTCAGCGTGGCAAGGCTAAGTGCTTTGCCGGGGATGTCGGAAGCGTCGGAATTGCGTTCATTGTCCTGTTTGCAATCGGGATGCTTATCGCGCGCACAGGCGACATCACCTGGTTGATATTCCTGCTTGTCTATGGCGTGGACGGATGTCTAACCATCTGCCACCGCATTATGCTGCACGAAAAACTCGGCGAGGCTCATCGCAAGCACGCCTATCAACTGATGGCCAATGAACTTAAAATGAGCCATCCTCTTGTGTCGGTGATTTATATGGCCATTCAGCTGGCCGTCTCCCTTGGCTTTATCTTCTTGATACCGGACACTCCGCTTGCGCATTGGCTCTATCTGCTCGGTGCATTGGCGGTTCTCGCGGCTGCGTATGTGCTGTTCATGAAGAAATACTATCATCTGCACGAAGAGTATCTCTCGACACTTAAAAAGTAAGAACCATGATTGAAATAAATAAGGAATTCCTTTCCGATCTGCTCGCGAAGGCGGCGGAAAATCCACGGCTTAGGCAGAACTATGACTTGCGGACCACGCTAGAGGACAACAGTCAGCGGATGCTCAATGCTCTCCTTCCTGGCACCAAGGTTCCGATTCATCGTCATCCGAACAGCACCGAGAATGTCCTGCTGCTGAAGGGCAAGCTGGTGGAGATTCTTTATGAAGAAGAACGGCTTGGAGATGGCTTTGAACGCGGAATGGATGCACAGGATGTTACTAGAGGGCGTCGTCTCAAGGAAACAGCCCGCATTGAGCTGGCCCCGTCAGCCGGAAATTTCGGCTGCATTGTCCCTGCCGGCCTCTGGCACACGGTCGAGGTCATTGAACCTTCCGTCATCTACGAGGCGAAGGACGGCAAATATGGTGAGGACGGGAGTGAAGTCTTAGAGAATTGAGAATGTGGAGGCTCTTCGGGTGTTTATGCTAGCGAAGAAAATCGAATGTCGCCCAGTCTGGAAGCCGATGCTCAAGCAGCCGGTTTATGCCGGTTGCACAGCCTACACCAACGATGTGGAGACCGAACTTTTCAAGGTCGGCTTCTGTCTCCCAGCCGGCCCATACGTGACTGACGATGATGTACGCTATATTGTCGATTGCATCAAGGAGGCAATTCGGTAGATTGCTGTTTTGAGTGGATTTGCTGACTGGCACGTTTCCCGGTCGATACCAGTTCACTTTATGAGTAAAGACAGGTTATTGACTACGAAGTTAATATTTCTTTCTTGGACTCTCGCTTGAGTTTTGAGTGGCTTTCCATAGCTCGAGATAGTATGAGAGAATAATAATACCATTGACAGACCAGGTTTGAAACATTAACTCAAGTGGGTGGTTATCGCCGAAATGTGCTCAGATTTAAAACATTAAACGACAATTCCTAAATGTCATAATCAACAATGCAGCGACCGTAAGAGTGAAAATGTTATGGATAATGCATATTACATATTAGCAAAAGAGGCTATCCAGATAGAACGACTACATATTTGCACATGGGAATTTCCTAATACCGCTTCGTACATAGAGTTCGGAATAGAGTTCTCATATAAAGATTTTGCAAATAAGTCTTTAGATATTTGGTTGTCTGTTTGTCTTTCCCTAAAAAAAGTGGTTCTTCCGCAATTTTAGTTGAAAGACGGAGTTTGTACTGTTAGCAAAGGAACCTGGTATAGACGCGA